>FUFK010038333.1_pt1 | contig 35487 bp, 43 predicted proteins | sample 1021851 | NCBI WGS metagenome assembly FUFK01 (sample SAMEA51879418, study PRJEB19060) | metagenome | reverse complement strand
GGTTACGCTGTCACTGCACATGCAGATAATGACGATAAACAATATGGCACACAAATTGGTATTGGTGATGCAACATCTGGAAACTTTAACAATCTTGATGAATATGAAAATACCTATACAGTCACAGCAGTATCACCAGCAGATTTTGTAGATTATGCGAATCAAGACTATCGGATTCGCAGAGACTCTGCACTCTACAAATCTAATAATGGTATGAACTTTGGTGCAATTCAAAATGAAGATTTCGAGTTTGTTTCNGTAAGTTAACATTGACATTCNNTTGATCTATGCTACACTTTGCGAAAAGGAGATAGCATGATATCAACAGTGCCTAAACTACAATACTATAAACTTCGTGACGGTGCATCAGCGCCTGAATTTGCTACACAGGGATCTGCCTGTTTTGATCTTCGTGTTTGCTGGGAAACAGAAGAAGAGATGTGGGGACCAATCAAAGGAAGAACCATCAAGAAAGGNAAAAANTTGCTTGTTCCNACAGGACTTGCATTCAACATTCCAGNGGGATACTCAATTCGTTGGCATCCAAAGTCGGGTCTTGCTTGTAAGCATGGTATTACATTAACAAACTGCGAAGGTATCATTGACTCAGATTATCATCACGAGGTTTTCGTTTGCGTATGGAATACGAGCGACGAAAATGATTACTATCTTCGACAAGGTGATAAAATCTGTCAAGCAGAGTTGGTTCGGAATGAACATTATCACATCGAGGAAACAACAGAGCAACCACAAAAAACCACAACCAGAGATGGTGGATTTGGTAGCACTGGGAAATAATATGTTTAAAAAGGTTTTGGTCACGGGTGGAAGTGGTCTTGTCGGATCACATATTGAGTCTGATTATAAACCCTCTAGCAAAGAGTTGAATCTTCTTTGCGGAGAGGACATCTGTGATTACATCACGGAGAACAACATCGACTCGATCATTCATTGTGCAGCAAAGGTAGGTGGTATCAAGGCAAACTCAGAACATCTCGGTGAGTTCTTTTACGAGAACACGATGATGAACATGAATGTCTTGGAGGCAGCAAGAAAAACAGGAGTGAAAAAAGTAGTTTCATTCTTGTCAACTTGTGTCTTTCCCGACAAGGCTACTTANCCGTTGACCACGNATCAGATTCACGAAGGTGAACCACACCANTCAAANTATGCCTACGCATANTCAAAACGAATGGTGGAGGTNCAGAGTCGTGCCTATCGAGATCAATACGGNTGCAACTTTGTCACGATCATTCCTTGCAACATTTATGGNAAGCACGATAACTTNAACTTAGAGTCTGGNCATGTGATTCCNTCANTGATTCANAAGTGCTACCTTGCAAAACAAAACGATACANCNTTTGAGGTNTGGGGAACTGGTCGTGCCTATCGTGAATTTATTTACGCAAAAGATGTAGGAAAACTTGCGTCATGGGTTTTGGAAAACTATGATGATTCCGAGTCACTGATTCTTTCTCCTGATGAGGAAGTGTCAATTGCAGTGATCGCACAAGAGATCGCATACAGAATGGGGTTCAACGGAATAATTCGTTACAATCAAAAATTAGATGGGCAGTTGCGAAAACCATCAGACAACAGTAAACTGAAAAAGTTAATGGGTGATTTTAGATTCACCCCAATCGAACAAGGTCTTGAAGAAAGCATCGGCTGGTTCGTTGAAAATTATGAAAGGGTAAGAAAATGAGTAAGATTATTGATGGAAAAGTTGGAGGGGAACTTTGGAAAAGAGAAAGAGGATTGCATAAGACGGCTTTGATTACAGGTATTAACGGACAAGATGGTTCTTACCTTGCTGAGTTTCTTTTGGAAAAGGGATATGAAGTCCACGGAATTCTGAAAAGAAACTCTGTCGCAGAGAACCAAACTGCAAGACTCGATAATGTTTTTGATAAACTACACTTGCACTATGGTGATCTGAATGATCTGTCCTCTCTCATCTCAGTGTTGCAGAATGTAAACCCAGATGAAATCTATAACCTAGCGGCACAATCTCATGTGCGAATCAGTTTCGATATGCCGATCTACACCGCTTCCGCCACGGGTCTTGGTGTTCTCAATGTTTTTGAGGCATGTCGTTTGATCTGTCCAGAAGCAAAGGTTTACCAAGCGTCCTCATCTGAAATGTTCGGAAACTCCATCGACGATGACGGCTTCCAAAGAGAAACCACTCCGATGACACCCGTGAGTCCGTATGGTTGTGCGAAAGTTTTTGCATACAATATCGCAAGAAACTATCGCAATTCATATAACATGTTTATCTCAAATGGTATTTTGTTTAATCACGAATCACCTCGTCGAGGCTCTAACTTTGTAACGAGTAAGATCGTCAAGGGTGCAGTTGCTATTAAAGAGGGAAGACAAAAATATCTTAGTCTTGGAAACCTGAATGCAACTAGAGACTGGGGACATGCGAAAGATTATGTAAAAGCGATGTGGATGATGTTGCAACAAGTAACACCTGACGATTTTGTGTGTTCGACAGGAGTATCACATTCTGTCCGTGATTGCGTTCAATATGTTTTTAATCAATTGGACTTAGACTTTAGTGAGCATGTGAAAGTCGATCCCAAATATTTTAGACCAGAAGAATTGACTGACCTAAAGGGTGATTCGACCAAACTCAGAACACAACTTGGTTGGACTCCTGATTACACGTTTGAAACTTTGCTTAACGAAATGATTGAGCATGAGTATGCTGATTCGTACGTTGATGTTCCCTATGATGTAGCGAGATAAAGGATTAAATTATGACCAGAGAAAAATTGCTCAAGCACCATGAGGAACTTTGCAACGAAGCAAGAGAACTCATGAAAAGAAAAAACCATGACTACGCTGGCGAGGGTGGTATGGAGCCTTTTGCAAACTTTACACGAACCGAGGCGATGGGTGTCTGTTCAACCGAGCAGGGATTCCTTGTTCGTGTAGTTGATAAGATTTCACGCTTGTCAACTTTCACAAGTGCTGGTAAACTAGAAGTCGAGGGTGAAGGTTTTCACGACTCGGTTGTTGATATTATTAATTACATGGTTTTGTTTAGCGGATACTTAAAAGATAAGAATGACTGACTTTTATACGAGTGTTGTCCCATACGGAGAGAAGATTCTTCTTCGTGGTTATAGAGATGGTAAACCGATCAAGGAGAAGCGAGAGTTTTTTCCTACGCTCTATGTTCCATCAAAACAGAGTAACACTGGATTCAGAACTCTTGAGGGTGAGTGGGTCGAACCTTTCAAACCAGGCACGATGAGTGACTGTAGATCATTCATCAACAAGTATAAGAGTGTGTCTGGTTTTGAAGTCTATGGAAACACAGACTACGTTTACCAGTTTATTGCAGACTCATACAAAGGTGAAATTGACTACGACATGTCTCTCATGAAAGTAGCGTCAATTGATATTGAAACCACATGTGAGAATGGTTTCCCCGATCCTGATGATCCAGTAGANCAACTGATTGCAATCACGGTGAAGTGCAAGGGTAAATCATATGTGTTTGGTCTAGGTGAGTTTCATATTGACAAACCAGATGTTCACTGTTTCAAGTTTACCAAAGAGGAGGACTTAGTTGAGTCCTTTATGATTTTCTGGGAGAAACTGGAACCCGATGTTATCACTGGTTGGAACACACGATTCTTTGACATTCCCTACTTGGTCAATCGTATTATATCTCTCTTCGGTGATGCGTTTGCAAAAAGACTTTCTCCGTGGAGAAACATCAAGATCAAAGAGGTGACGAAGAGAGGTAGAACCCATCGAGTTTATGACTTAGTTGGTATCGTCTCTTATGATTACTATGAACTCTATACCACGTTCACTTATGTTAATCAAGAGTCATATAAACTTGATCACATCGCATACGTCGAACTCGGAGAGCGTAAAGTTTCTCATGATGAGTTTGATAAGATGTCCGACTTCTATAAGAATGACTTTCAAAAGTTTATGGAATACAACCTCAAGGATGTAGAGTTGGTTGATCGTCTTGAGGACAAACTCAAGTTGATCGAACTCGCTGTTGCACTTGCGTATTCTGCGAAGGTGAATCTAATGGATGTATATTCTCAAGTCAGAACTTGGGACTGCATCATTTATCATTACCTGTTTGATCATGGTGTAGTGATTCCTCAGAAGAAAGTCTATGAGAAAGACACGCAGTATGCTGGTGCTTTTGTCAAAGAACCAATCACAGGAATGCACGACTGGATTGTGTCTCTCGACTTGAACAGTCTGTATCCGCACTTGATCATGCAATACAACATTAGTCCCGAAACAAAAGTGGAGGTTGGTGACAGATTCGGAATCGGTGTGGATAATCTTCTCAAGAGCAGTCCAGAGACGTATAGCAAACCGTGTCACGAAAAGATCAAACAGTTTATATCTAAGGGTTACTCTGTTGCAGCAAACGGAACTTGTTATCGAAGAGATGTTCGTGGGTTTCTACCTACGCTCATGGAAAAGATGTATCAAGAACGAAGCATGTATAAGAAGAAGATGATCGAAGCACAGAAAGAGTTGGAGGATCTTCCAAACAAAGATATGACAACGCTGGGTCGTGCAGGTTACACNGAGAAACTGAAGAAGGATATATCAAAGTATCACAACTTCCAACTGGTTAGAAAGATTCAACTAAACTCCGCTTACGGNTGCGATTGGTAATCAATACTTTCGATACTACGATGTCGATAAAGCAGAAGCGATCACCATGTCAGGACAGTTAAGTATTCGATGGATTGCTGACAAACTAAACGAGTTTTTGAATGATAGGATCGGAACAGAGGACTATGATTTTGTTGTTGCATCCGACACAGACTCTGTATATCTTCGCCTCGGTAAACTTGTGGATAAACTTTGTGCTGACAAGTCTAAGGATGAGATCGTAGACTTCTTGGACAAGGCTTGCACTAAAATTATAGAACCGTTTATTGACAAGTCTTTCGAGGAACTCGCAAGTATGATGAATGCTTACGAAAACAAAATGGTCATGGGTCGTGAAGTTATTGCAGACAAAGGTATCTGGACTGCGAAGAAGCGATACATGTTGAATGTGCATGACTCCGAGGGTGTTCGTTATGAAACTCCAAAGGTAAAGATCATGGGTATTGAAACCACAAGGTCTTCTACTCCAGAGATTGTTCGAAACGAACTCAAGGAAGTTATTCGTTTGATTCTAACCACTGACGAGGCGACGATTATAAATCAAGTAGAAAAAGTCAGGAGTAAGTTTTTCAACTCTACACCAGAGGAGATCGCCTTTCCTCGAAGCGTTCGTGGTTTGAGAAAATATTCCGATAGAGAATGTATTTACAAGAAATCTACTCCGATTGCAGTGAAAGGCGCACTGATCTATAATAACTATTTACGAGAGTTTGATCTCACGAAGAAGTATCCCCTAATCACAGAGGGTGATAAAATTAAATTCTTGTATCTCAAGAAACCCAATCCACTCGGCGGTCAGATGGGAACTGATCAGGTTGTTTCGTTCGTAAACAATCTGCCTACTGAGTTTGGTCTTGATGGTTTCATCGACTACGAGAAACAGTTTGAAAAGTCATTTCTTGATCCATTGACAAACATCTTAAATATGATAGGATGGTCACATGAAAAGAGAACAACATTGGAAGGACTATTTGTATGACATTCACAGAGGAACAATTGAAAGTAATTAAATGGTTGCTTGAGCGTGAATCAAATCACATCAAAGAAATATACAATGTGATATTGAAGAGCGAATCATCTACAGTGGAACATATTGAAGATGTAACAAACAGGCTAGCAGAAGTAAATGATATATTAAAGATGATTGAGAAGGAGCAATAATGAGTAAATTTCTTCATGGGTTGGTTAAAGCGTCGGGTAATGAATATGCAAGCGTTTTGGATGACGGTATTGAGTCGGATGTCAATGGTTTTGTTGACACTGGTTCCTACACGTTTAATGCACTTCTTAGTGGTAGTCTTTATGGTGGTATGCCTGATAATAAAATTCTTGCTCTTGCAGGAGAGTCAGCAACAGGTAAAACTTTCTTTGCTCTCGGAATGGTGAGTAAGTTTTTGGAAACATATGAAGATGGTGTTGTAATCTACTTTGATTCAGAGCAAGCAGTAACATCAGACATGTTTGAGGAGCGTGGTGTTGATTCAAGTAGAATCGCTGTGTTCCCGATTGATACTGTTGAAAACTTTAGAACACAAGTTGTAAAACTCGTTGACAACTATCGTGAACTTTCTCCTGCGGATAAGAAACCAATGATGATTGTTCTCGACTCTCTTGGTATGCTTTCAACCGAGAAAGAAATGTCGGACACTGCTGAGGGTAAGAATGTTCGTGATATGACACGCGCCCAAGTTATCAAGGCTACTTTTAGAACACTTACACTTAAGTTGGGTCAAGCGGGTATTCCGTTGATCATGACTAATCACACATACGATGTCGTTGGTTCTTATGTTCCAATGAAAGAAATGGGTGGTGGATCTGGTCTTAAGTATGCAGCATCTACCATTGTTTACCTTTCAAAGAAAAAGGTTCGTGATGGAACAGATGTGGTTGGTAATATTATTAAGTGTAAGTTGTATAAGTCACGACTGACAAAAGAAAACTCTATGGTCGATGTGATGCTCAACTATGACAGTGGACTGAATCCTTATCACGGTCTTGTCGATCTTGGAATTGAATGTGGGGTCTTGAAAAAGGTTTCAAATCGTGTAGAATTCCCTGACGGTAGAAAAGCGTATGAGAAGTCAGTCTACAATGAGCCTGAAAAGTATTTCACGGATGAAGTCATGTGGTCGATTGAACAAGGCGTTGGTAAAATTTTTAAGTATGGATCTTCAGTGTCGGAGAATAATGTAGAAGATGAACACAGAACAACTAATCCTGTCGAACCTGATCAACAATGATGAATACTCTCGCAGAGTTATTCCGTATCTAGAAGAAGAATATTTTCAATCCAGAGTCGATAGACTTGTCTTTACTGAGATCAAGAACTATACGTTAAAGTATAGAAGCACTCCGAGTAAAGAAGCGATCAAGATATCACTGGACTCTCACGACGAGTTAACTCAGACTGAGATTCATGACTCTAATGAACTTATCGACTCATTGAATCAATGCACGAAGACCGAAGAGTTTGAGTGGTTGTTGAATGAGACTGAATCGTTTTGTAAAGACAAAGCGGTGTATAATGCTATTCTAGAGTCGATTCATATCATTGATGGAAAGTCAAAGTCTAAAACCTCTGGTGCGATCCCTGAGATCTTATCTGATGCACTCGCTGTGTCTTTTGATACACACATCGGTCACGACTACATCGAAGATTCAAATGATCGATATGAGTTTTATCATCAAGTCGAGAAGAAGATTCCGTTTGATCTAGATTTTATGAATCGAATCACTAATGGTGGTACACCGTCCAAGACTTTAAATATTGTCATGGCTGGAACAGGTGTTGGTAAGTCTTTATTCATGTGTCACCACGCTGCAAACTGTTTGATGCAGAACCTAAATGTTCTGTATATCACTTGTGAGATGGCGGAAGAAAGAATAGCAGAGAGGATCGATGCGAACATCATGAACATCACGCTTGATGATCTGAAAGATTTACCTTTCAAGATGTATGAACAGAAACTAAATGCAGCAACGAATGGTGTTAGTGGTAAACTAATTATTAAAGAGTATCCTACAGCAACAGCAAACTGCAATCACTTTAGAATCCTGCTCGATGAATTATCATTGAAGAAGAAGTTTAAACCTGATATTATCTTCATTGATTATCTAAACATCTGTGCATCCTCTAGACTAAAGCAAGGAAGCAACGTGAACTCTTATACGTTTATTAAGTCAATCGCAGAAGAACTTCGTGGTCTTGCAGTCGAGAAGAATGTTCCGATCTTTAGTGCGACTCAAGTTAATCGAACTGGTTACTCCAGTAGTGATGTTGGTCTTGAGGATACGTCAGAATCCTTTGGTCTTCCTGCGACTGCTGANTTCATGTTCGCATTGATATCGACGGACGAGTTGGAGGAACACAATCAAGTCATGGTGAAACAGTTGAAGAATCGTTATAACGATACTGCTGTCAATCGAAAGTTTGTTCTGAGTATTGAAAGAGCAAAGATGAAACTGATCGACGTTCAAGCAGATGAGCAAGACCTTATTGGTTCGAATCAAACAGATGAGGACTCGTTTGGTTCTGGTTTTGACGGTAAGAAGTTTGATGATGAGTTCCAAGCACCAGAGTCTAAGAAATTTACTGATTGGAAAATGTAATGAGTCTATTCGTTGACAAAAAGTTTATAAATATCGTGTCACCACAACTTGATAAGTTTGTATGGAAAAAGGACAATCTTGCAAACTGTCGTTGTCCTATTTGTGGTGATTCGACAACTAATAAAAATAAAGCGAGGGGATACTTTTTTGCAAACAAGAACAGTTACTTTTACAAGTGTCATAACTGCGGTTATGGAAGTAACGTATATAACTTCTTAAAAGAAGTCGCTCCTACTGTTGCAAAAGAATATTCTCTTGAAACCTTTTCAAGTAGAAATGAAAAGAAAAAGAATGATGTGATTGTTCCTAAGCAGGATGAGAAGATGTTTAATTTATTTCAAAAACCAAAACCAAAGGATGATTCGCAATATCTAAAGAATTGCATTCGAGTTGATAAACTTGATTCGGATCACTTTTGCAGGCAGTTTTTGGAGTTGCGTAAGATTCCAAAGGACGCATATAAATTACTTTACTTCTCTGAAAACTTTAGAGAGTTTCTCAGAGAGAATGGACCCTGAATCTACAACGCAGTGTGGATGGGAACCACGACTGATCATTCCATTCTACAATCAAGAGGGTGATGTTGTCGCTGCACAGGGTAGAGCGTTGAACATGCAAGATGAAAAGAATGCTAGGTCAACTGCAAAGTATCTAACCGTCAAGACTGATAAATCAGCGGATCGTTTGTGGTATGGTCAATGGAGAGTGAATCCCAAGAAAAGAATTTATATTGTTGAGGGTCCGCTCGATAGTCTGTTCATACCCAATACCATCGCCATGGTTGGTGCTGGTGCGTTGGATCAAATACCAACACACTTATCCGAGAGTGAAGGAGTTTATGTTCTTGATAATGAACCAAGAAACGCACAGATTGTTCGATACAACGAACGTCTAATCGAACTTGGTAAGAGTGTTTGCATATGGCCCAATGATATAAAACAAAAAGATATAAATGACCTGATTACTTCGGGATATAATTCATCTAGTATCAAAAGTATCATTGATGACAATACAGTTTCGGGACTACAGGCTAATTTACGATTAACACACTGGAGAAAAGTATGAGTCAAGTAGAGGTGTTAGATAAAGGTCACGTTGATTACGTTGATCATATGGGTAGCGACCTTACAGTATGTAACGCTGCAAGAGTTTCGTTTAACAAAGAATCTGAATGGGGACTTGACTTCGATGCAATCGAACGTTTGAAAAGTTGTCCTTACAACAAAGATGATGTTAGAATACTCAAAGAGAAAGACGAGAAACTCATTCGTTACCTTGCAAAACACAATCACTGGACTCCTTTTGCACATCCTCAAATTACAGTGCGAGTCAAAGCACCCGTTTCTATTCGCACGCAATTCTTCAAGCACAAGCAAGGATTTGTGGAGAACGAGATCAGTCGTCGTTATGTTTCTTACGAGCCAGAGTTTTATATTCCGAGTTGGAGAAGTAAACCCACAGACGGTGCAAAGCAAGGTAGTGAAGATTTTGTTATAGAAGAAACACGAACAAATCTATATGATGCAATTTGTAGAGAATCATACGAAAAGGCTCTCCATGTCTACAACACGTTGATTGAAAATGGTATCGCACCAGAGCAAGCACGTTTTGTTTTACCACAAGGAATGTATACCGAGTGGTATTGGACGGGATCTCTCGCAGCGTTCGCAAGATTCTATAAGCAACGTAAAGACGATCATGCACAGTGGGAGATTCGTGAATACGCCAGTGCGATCGGAAAAATCATTGAACCTTTCTTTCCAGTTTCTTGGAAATGTTTGACAAAATAAAATAAATAAAGGACAACTGGAGATTAATTATGAGCGAACATTTACCAACACAATATCAAAACTTTATTCACCTTTCTCGTTACTCTCGATGGGTTCCCGAACAGGGACGAAGAGAAACATGGAACGAAACTGTAGCAAGATATTTTGACTTCTTTGTTGAACACTTAGAAGAAAAATGTAACTACGTTGTTCCCGCTGACGAAAGAAAAGAGTTAGAGAATGCAGTTTTAAATCTTGAGATCATGCCTTCGATGAGAGCATTGATGACAGCAGGAGAAGCACTCAAGAGAGATAACGTTGCTGGTTATAACTGTTCATATGTTGCTGTGAATCGTCTACGTTCTTTTGATGAGATCTTATACATTCTCATGTGCGGAACGGGTGTTGGTTTCTCTGTTGAGCGTGGTGAAGTCGATCAACTTCCAATCATCGCAGAAGAGTTTCATGATACCGATACAACAATCGTAGTCGCAGACTCGAAGATCGGTTGGGCGAAGTCGTTCAAGGAATTGATTTCACTGTTGTCTATGGGTCAAGTTCCTGCATGGGACGTATCCAGAGTTCGTGCTGCTGGTGCAAGACTCAAAACTTTTGGTGGTAGATCTTCGGGACCAGAACCATTGGTTGACTTGTTTAACTTCACAGTAGAAACATTCAAAAAGGCTGCTGGTCGTAGACTTACGACTATTGAGTGTCACGATATTGTATGCAAGATCGCTGAGATCGTCGTGGTTGGTGGTGTTCGTAGATCAGCACTTATCTCTCTCTCGTCGTTACAAGACGATAGAATGCGTGATGCAAAGTCTGGACAATGGTGGGTAACTGAACCACAAAGAGCCTTAGCAAACAACTCTGCAACATACGATGGTCCTGTTGAGGTTGGACAGTTTATGGAAGAATGGCTTGCATTGTATAAGTCAAAGAGTGGAGAACGTGGTATCTTCAACAGACAGGCTGCTAGATCCGCTTGTGATCGTATGTCAGAGTGGAGAAAGGGTGAAAATATTCTCCGTGACTCAAACCACAAGTTTGGTACAAATCCATGCTCAGAGATCGTCCTACGCGACTGTGAGTTCTGTAATCTCACTGAAATTGTTGTGCGTGAAGGTGATACAAAAGCATCTCTGATGCGTAAAGCGAGACTCGCTACCATTCTCGGAACATGGCAGTCTACTCTTACTGATTTTAGATACTTAGCCTCTTCGTGGAAAAAGAATTGCGAAGAAGAAAGACTTCTCGGTGTTTCAATGACAGGGATCATGGACTGCAAACTTACGAACGGAAAAGGCGGTAATCGTCTTGATCAACTCTTGTCTGGTATGAGAGATGAAGTTGTAAATGTAAACCGTGACTATGCGAACACTCTGGGTATACCACAGTCCGCTGCAACCACATGCGTAAAACCATCGGGAACCGTGTCTCAACTCGTAGACGCTGCGTCTGGTATTCATGCTCGTCACAACCCGTATTATATTCGCACAGTGAGAGCAGACAACAAAGATCCGCTGTGTCAGTTTATGAAAGACAAAGGTTTCCCCCACGAAGCATGTGTTATGAAACCTGATAACGTGACCGTGTTCTCTTTCCCCGTGAAAGCACCAGATAACTCTATCTTCAGAACAGACATGACTGCGATAGAACAGTTAGAGTTGTGGTTAGTTTATCAAAAACAATGGTGCGAACACAAACCATCCGTAACGATTACAGTCAAGGAAAATGAATGGCCTGAGGTTGGAAGTTGGGTTTGGAACAATCTAGATTATATTTCTGGTATTTCGTTCTTACCTCACTCTGACCATACTTATAAGCAAGCGCCATATCAAGACTGTGATGTAAAAGAATACAAAGAGTTATTGAAACAATTACCAACTGATGTTGATTGGACAGAGTTAAAATCATACGAGGAACAAGACAACACATCAGGATCACAGACAATGGCATGTTCTGGAGATTCGTGTGAAGTTGTAGATTTAACCACTTGACATCCATGTGAATCATATATATACTTTATCAACTCAAAGTTGAGTAAGGGGGGAGTTCATCCCCCCTCAGTCTTAGAAAGGAGAAATTTATGACTAAGACAAATACTACTGGTTGTTCCACGGAGTGTGGACAAGATTGCTTGAGCAAATTCCTTGCTCGTATCGGCTTCTGCCGTTCTACCCTTGTTACCCTTGCTCTCGTTCCATTCGCTTGGGACGGTGTGACTTGGGCGATTGACGCTGTTAAGTCAGTGTTCGATCTCGTTTCGGGGGTTGCTAACTAATGAGTGTTCTTGCAACCACATTGTGTCTCTCTGCGTTAACCGCTGCGGGAGACATCGAGTTTAGCGGTGTTGGTCAAACTGTCGTAACTTCCATTGATGGTGTTGAGACTTTGGATACCCGTCTGGTGCTTGGTGCATACGGCGAATCTGAAGGTGCTGTTTATGGTTTCTCTTTTGAAACCATCAACAATCTTGATGACACACAATTATGGGAAGCATATGTCGGTGCTGACTTCGGTGGTGTTGATGTCACCGTTGGTCGTTTCCAACGTAACTTTAGTGCTGAACTCGCATCGTCCGCATACACCTATGGTTTTGGTTTGACCAACTCTAGTGTGTTCGGGTTGGGCGGCGTCGTCGTTGACGGCGTTTCGTTCGGAGGTAACGTCGGTGACGCTTCCTTCTCTTTCGACATCGTGGGAGATGATGTCTTTGGTGACTCCGTTACTTACGGTGGTCGTGTTGAACTCGGAGCATTAGGTTTCGGTTTCATCGGTGAGGAATTTGATGTTTGGACTGTTGACATTTCTGATGACAGTGGATTTATTTCCTACACTGACGACAACGGTGATTGGACCGCTGTTGCACAGGGTGTGATTTTCACGGTAGAAGATACTTTCTCTGGCTACGGTCGGGTAGAGTATGATTATCTGGATGAAACCACATTTGCCGTTGGTGGTAAGTGTGAATTCCAAGATGGTGTTTCTGCCCTTGTTGAGTATGATGATCGTGACGAGGCAGTTCGTGCTGGTCTTAGATTCACATTCTAACTGATCCTTGAGGATCACCTCTTCCAACACCCCCAAGAAATTGGGGGTGTTTTTTTATGCTATTTACTTATCAAATGCTAACCATCTCATAACGGTTTCTTTACAGCCTGATCAATAAGTATTAAGTAAATGTAAAAAAAGGAAATCAACATGACAAATCTTCTTATCGCTTTTATTCTCTCAGCAAACATCGATGTCACTGAAGACATCGCAACATCGACAACTTGGACTGCTGACAATACTTATAATCTGACAAAACAAATCTATGTTTTGCCAGGTGCGTCTTTGACAATTGAAGCAGGGACAATCATCGCTTCCGAAGCAACTGCGAATGGTGCAGGTGGTTTATGTGTGACGAACGGCGCACAAATCTTTGTAAATGGAGAGCGACACGCACCAGTCGTGATGACCTCAACCCTAGACGATGGAACTTGGAGAGCATCTGCAAACGAGTGGGGTAATCTTACACTTTGCGGTGATGCGTATATCGGATTCGATGGTGTGACAAACTCTGGAGGTTTTCCATCAAACACTCTGACACCAAGTGCATCCAATCAAGCAAATATGGAAGGTCTAGTCGAAACAGCAGGTAATCCATCTCTAAATAATTATGGAGGTGGTGATGACGATTATGATGCAGGTAATCTATCTTATCTGTCTATTCGCTATGCGGGTAGAGTTGTCGGACTATCTAACGAACTCAATGGTTTGTCTCTTGGTGCTATTGGTCGGGATACGAAAATTCACCACATCGAGGTGATGAATAATGTCGATGACGGTATCGAGATTTGGGGTGGTACGGTTGACCTAAAATATGTTTCCATTTGGAATGTCGGCGATGACTCGTTTGATGTTGATCAAGGTTGGAGAGGTCGGGCGCAGTTTGGTTTGATTGTGCAAGGTTACTCACGAAACGCTTCGCAAGGTTCTGGTCTTGGTGATAATATCTTTGAGTTTGATGGTGCAGAAAACTCTGACGCACAACCAAGAACTCGTGCAGCAATTTATAACTTTACCACGATTGCCAACACTGAGTCAGGCGATGGTACAACAACTTGGAGAGACAACGCATCGGTTCAATTCCGAAACAACATCTTCATCGGAAAGGGCGACAAACTCGTTCGTGCTGATGGGAATGACGGGGACGGATCTTCTGGATATGGTCATAATGGTTCTCTGACGCTCGCTGAACGCTTTGAGACTGATGCAGTGGGATCAAACGGGATTGCTTACATTGATCCTGTAAACTCTGGTGCTTCGTCCATGATGGACAGCCTGTATCAAGCACAAACCGATGGTAAACTTGCAGAATTGTCAAACAACATCATCTCTGGTTTTGGTGACATTTCCGATGACCCATACTACGACATCGTGCCTGCGTCAATGCGTGTGACAAATATTGAAACCGCAGAACTTCCGATTCTCTCACTGGTTCGTGCGCCGAGTGTTATTGTCGGTGGCAAGTCTGTGAATGCTGTTGTGTCGATTGACCCGACACCGATTGACTCTGACATCATCACGACACCTGCTCCTGCACCTGCAAATGGTTTCTACTCACCAGTCACCTATCGTGGTGGTTTTGCTCCAGGCGAAAACTGGTTAGCGGGTTGGTCTGCTGCTGATGTGTATGGTTTCTTAGAAGGAACCAATGACAGTGAATGTGGTTCTTGTCCTGGCGATGCAAACGCAGATGGTATGGTTGGATTCCTTGACCTGACTACCGTTCTTGGAAACTGGGGATGCGAAGGCTAATCAGAACATTTGTTGCTTTCATTCTTGGGTTGGGATGCACAGCATTCTTCTTTATGCTGTTGCCATTACTTCAAGCAATCAACTCTCCATTCCAAGGTGATTCTATGGTACGAACGATGGAAATAGTCAGTGTTCCACCACCTCCACCACCTCCGATGGATGAACCCGATGATCCTGAACCAGAACCCGAACCAGATCCACCAAAAATGGATTCTACTCCTGAACCACTTGATATAAGTCAGTTAGAAGTTATGCTAAATCCTGGCTTTGGAGATTTTTTGGGTGGTGATTTCGGTGTCCAGTTGCAAAGTGCTATGTCCAGTAGTGAGGAAATGAATGAAATCTTCTCTTCGTCAGAACTTGATCAGAAGGCTCGTCGGTTGAGCGTGGTGCAGCCTCGTCTAACTTCTACCCTGTTGCGTCAAGCACCTGCAACCGTGGTCGTAATCTTTATTGTTGATGAAAGTGGTCGGGTACAAGATCCGAAAGTCCAACGCACCACGAATCCATCTTTCGACCGCTCTGCTCTTGCTGCAATCAAGCAGTGGAAGTTTGAGCCTGCTAAGGTTCAAGGTCGCTCTGTTTCAAGTCGTCTACGACAATCGTTCTCTTTCGAGAAAGGATAACCATCCTTCGCATAAATAATTTATATGATGAACCTTGCAGGAATAGATTATAGTCTCCGTGGTCCAGCGATTTGTATTTTCGCGGGTGACTATAATAAAACTTTTAGTTTCCAACAGTGTATGTTTTACTTTTTGACCAACACAAAGAAACACGCACGGATGTATGGAGCAAACATCGCAGGGGATAGTTTTCAAATATTCATGGACGACTCAGAGAGATATGATTCTATATCAGACTGGGCTATGGAAAAGATTCTACCAGTAGATCATGTATGTCTGGAGGGTTACGCTTACTCATCAAATAGTAATCGATTATTTCAGATCGCTGAGAATACTGGTGTGTTAAAGTTTAAAATATGGCAGAAGAGGTTACCGTTAAGCGTGACACCACCAAGTCAAATCAAAAAGTTTGCGACTGGTAAGGGTAACGCGAATAAAGATGCGATGTATGAGGCGTTTAAAAAAGAAACTGACGTTGACTTGATGTCTCTTATCACACCATCGTCTAAGTCAGTCTCTAATCCTGTTTCAGATATTGTAGATTCTTATTATATCTGTAAGTATCTTTATACTACTTTGTCTCACGCGAACGCGCCCGACGCATCTGATACTTAAACTCGTAATAATACATTCCCCCTGCTATTAATACTGCGAGTATAACATAGTAGGGGTTAACCCTTTTTTTAACGCATCTTCCTCCATGCGATACATTGTGTCAACACCAAGAGCATCACCAGCACCAATAAGGTCAGGTGTTTCTATTTGACTTGCAGATTCGAGTGTGTGAACTATTCGTGGTTGTCCGTCAATATCAATGTCAATGAAGGGTTCATCCCTCACACTCTTGACGCCTGCACAACCCACCAACAACATAACGAAAAGATATCTCATCGGGGGACACGCTGTTTCTTTTCAAAGAAAGTTTTACCCCGTGGTTCTGGTACTCTATTTCGTTGCACAGGCTTTTCTGCTTTCTTCATCACTCTATTATGGAAACGTTCTTTCATTTCAGAGACACCGTGTTTATGTCCTGCGACTAAACCGATTCCTAAACCCAAAAAGAAGATACAAATTCTTTTTAAAACTACATTGTTGTTCATAAAATACCTTTCAATTCTTTAATATTTTTATTTACCTCTGACTGCGGTTCCGAAGTAGAATCCAACAATCGTCACAAGAATCTGCCTATTCTCTTCCGTGTATAGGTAGCCTTCTACAGGAGTATATGTCCTTACTTTCTCTTCACCGAACAAACCGAGCAAGTCCCATGGCTTATAGACTGTGGACTCATGCTCAACCACGGTGGTAACACCGTCGCTGTAAGCGATGATGAATGGTGCAAGGATTGTACCAAACATGATACAAAGCACAATAAACCGACGAACCAGTTTACCTGCGTCAATTGAGACACGACTCACGGCAGCATCTGCATGTTCGTTTTCTTTTTCTGCGACTCCCATCGCCATCTTGAATCGTTCTTGATCCTGCGCACGACGTTCAGCCATCGCTTTAAATAAGAAACCAGTCGCGGAACCAGTCAGTAGTGATAAAAAATCAGGTGATAAAAAATCCATTGTGTTCTCCCATTAGTACCCTAACAGTACGTTATATTTCTTCTTAAGTTCTTTTACTTGTCTCGCTCGTCTTTGCTTTTCTAGTTGTTTTACTTTTTCTTTAAACTCTCTTGACCTACCATCAAGTTTTTTCTTTTTCTTGCGAACTACAGGGAAGTCATCGGGAGGAGATCCAAGACCAGCGATTGCACCGCTTGATGCGGTGTTACCAATCTCTTCTTTTTTCTCTCTCCATGATTTCATTATTGCTTGTTCCTCAGTGCTTTTTGTCTTTTGATTTCTGCAAGTCTGTTTACAAAAGCGTCATTTGATCTAACTTTTGGTGGTGTTTTATTGGTCCCCGTTGGTTTTACAACGTTTCTACGAACAGGTGTCTGACTCCTGTTAATATGATTATTTTTTCCGCAACCACATCCCATCGCTACTCTCCCTGATTTCTAAAATTTCTTCCTTAATATCTAGGTTATGATTTCTTTTAGCATAGTCAAAAAATGCTTCCTCGACTAAATCTCCGTCAGCACCGATCTTTTCAGCCTCTTCACGGATGAGATATAATGCAGTAGCAAAACTACCGAGTCTAGATGACCCACCAGGCACTTTTGCTAATAACTTTTTGATGTTAAACACCAGTCGGGTAAATATATTACTTGCTAACTTCTCTTCTCTTGAATCAAGGTCTTTTTGCTTTTTCAGATAGTTACCATCTTTATCGATAATACCCAACTTGAACGCATCTGTTTTTTCAAATGGAGTGACCAATAGTTTTATAAATTTGTATATGACAAAAGCGTTTACTAGTCTATTCATTTTTCAATGCTCCGAGTTTTTTGATTATCCTTAAATCCACAGGTATGTTTTGCATGTCAACCTCTGGTATTTCATAAGATAATTCAGGTATGTAGTTCAGGTAAAGTAAAAATGATTTTAGATACGAATGTAATTCTTCATCTATCTTAAAAAACAATATTCTTGATGCTATAGTTGGTGTAAAAATGTTACCAAGTATGATAATGTGGTTTAGTATGAGTCTTTCTTTTAATATACCCTTTTGATGATACCTACCAAAGAGTCGTTTTAAATACTTGATACGATTTAGATCTTCATTGAAATCTTCTATGCTACTACACTGTGGATTAGTGTAGTGTTTCATAGCATAAAGTAAAAAGGTCTGATCGTTCAATTTTTGACTCATTATTCATTATCACGTTCCACTGGTGCAGGTCTTTCAAAGTCTGTATCTTTTGCTGGAACAGACTCTAATCGCACGCTTAAAGCATAACCAGTGTCATTCTTTTGAACCTCTCCACGAAGAGACATTGAAAGACCACGAATACCATCGTCTTTATAGAAACCCTGACTTAAATCATGGGTAGGCGTTGTACCGAACGACCCACCATGTTTTGTAACAGGAAACTCAAACGTTCCTTCAGTCTGTACGAGATTGTTATCAACTTGAAAGTCTAATCCAACGATGTTTAACTTCGCTCTTAATTGATTAAACTTTTGAACAGGGTCAAGACAACCCTCTTTAAAATAATTGTTCAAAAACACATTTACCCGATGTACCTCGGATTCTCTTTCGACGTTGTGAGTGCCTACATCTTGACTAATCGCACTCATGCTATCTCCGCCGACAGCATTAGTACCTAAAGCACCGTAGTCTTCGATGATTTGCTTAATGTCCTTAAATGATTTCATTACTTAGCCTTTCTTGTGCTAGGCTTCTTGGGTTTACTTTTGGTGACGGTGGTTCCATCATCCCATACCCAGCCTTTGACGGTGTTTAAAAAGTTACCACCATTTTCAAAAGCAAAACGCTTTCTCCAGATTTTTCCAATTCTACCTTTTCTTTGGAAAACTTCGTTGGTGATGTCTGTTGATTTAAAGTTTGGCATATTCTTCTCCTTACTCTATTTATACTTTTTTGTTCTGCCTATTCAAATGGACTTCGATTTGATCACGAATTGACTCTAAACTATCGAGAACTTTCTTCTCTTGAATGTCATCGACCTTACTCATACTGCACCACTGCACCGTAACGTATCCAATTATCCATGCACTATTTCGAAGTGGTAACACACTAAAAGCCATTACGCTTGATGATTCAGCGAATTGTTTACAGTAAGACTCTGGACACTCACCGACCATATAAATTTTAGGATCATTGTCTTTCACTTTGTTTATAAGTGGTAAGAACATAGTGATCATTTGATCTTTGAGTAGACCACCCTGACCAGATACACCAGAGTTAAGAGATTCGTGGGTACAAGTTAGTTTTTTCATGGATATACCATCGACAAACTCACCCGTATTGTGAAACTGAACGATCTGGGCGCGTGCTGAGTCTGTGTTGATGCGTAACTCAGTCAATAATTCATGAACGTTGGAGTGTATGTCCCAGTTAAAAGACTTTGGTAAATCTTTATTACCTACTACCTCACCAGATAATTTACCTCTTATAGATGGAAAGAAGTAGGTTACAATTCCACCTATTATGGCAGCGATCAACGCACCAAGTTCATAGAAGTCTTGCACCTCAATACCCTTCGTTACCTACAGGCATTTGACCAGGCGTACCCTTACGATATTTCTTTAATAAAGCATCCGTTCCCTCATCACCTGCTCCATGCTCTTCGTTTTTATTATTGTTACGACCACGGTTTGCGTTTACCGACATCATTCGAAGATTCGACGGTGAATTGTTTTGTGGATTACCGTCTTTATGATCAACATCTTTACCATCACCCTTCGCAGCACGACCATTCTTAATCATTTCACGACGAGCAAGAACCCTCTTAGATCGGTTTAAACGTTGCTCAGGTTTACTGTGGTAGTTTTCATACTCTTTTTTATAGTCCCTAGCCTCACAGATACCCTCTTTTATTCCTTGATGCAGGAGTTTTTGGAAACTGGTACGCTTGCGTGCAGATGAGAAGTGAAGTGTGATTGTTCCATCTTTTTGTGTCTCTGATTTTTGCACCAGTTTTGACATCTTACGACGATACGATGCATCCTTTTTCATGATCTGTTGCATCTGTTTTTTCATCTTACCAGTTGGTGGAAGATTCATACGAAAGTTTGAGGACGGAGCGTTCATGCTTCCGAGAGATGGTGTGCTAATAACTTTACGATCAGCCATCGCTTCTTCAACTGATTCCTTTTTCGCTCTGCTCAATGCTTTAATTTGACTGAGGTTTACTGTTTGACGGTAGTGCTTCTCTTGACCAGGCGTAAGTTTACGACTAGACTTGTCTCCACGAAGTGCAGCGACTCTTCTCTGTTTCTTTTTATAGAGATCATAGTTATCCTTCTCTTTTCGCTTACGCTTTTGAGCAGGAGTTTCTCTCGGTCCAGACATCGCCTGTCTTAATCCCTCATCTTTTTTTAGATTTTTGAGGTCTTGACGCAATCCTTCTTCGACCGAATCCATCACATCCCTGACATCAAGGTACATGTCGGATTGTGGATCATAGTATTTACCAGCCTTCTTGTCGTAATAATAGATCAATGATGTCTTACGATTTCTGAATGGTCCCTCAAGACCTTCACGCTCGCGGTTGGGGAAACGATTACGATCAATTGGTGTCACGACTCGACCACCACGACCGATCTTTCCTTGTGCCTTCATTTTGTTATAGTGTGCTTTTGCAGACATCTCGTCGATTTGAACGTCATCCTTGAGATTCTGTTGGTCCCAACCTCTCAACCACTCTTTGTTCATAGCGTTTCTCGTTTTCGAGTCATCAACGGTTTTCAGAAGTGCTTTGAGTCGATTGTCTTTGATTGGTTCTCTTCTCTTACCCGACATGTGTGCTTTTTGTCCGAGACTAAAAGCCATTTTCTTGGGTGTCAACTTCATTTCATCGAGTTCAACAGCCTCACCTAAAACCTTCAGGATTGTCTTACCAAGTTTCTTACCTTCTGGAGTCAATGAAGACATATTCTTGCGAAGGAAAGTCATAGCAGGAATGATCGCACCGTCATTGAACCTATCCAGATTCGCTCTGTTTGCCATCGGAGCGCCAGCAGATCCACCAGACATATTGATTGCAGATGCGAGTAAGTCTCTCTCTTTATCTTTTAACTTAGTAACTTTTTTACTCACGATACTCATTCTGGGATCTTTTTTCTCTTCGAGTTTGACGGACTCTGCGAGTTTTCTACTTTTNCCCATCTTCATCGCACCATCTTTGGATGGGTGTGTTCCATGATACGCAAACATTTTGATGCGACCTCTTTTCGGATCGCTGATTGTTGCCATCATAAACTGGTCTTGACCTGCTCTACCCATAGCGGTGGGTCTTTTCATCACGACAAACTTCGAGTTACCACCCAATGTTGAGTTTGCAGACGCTACGATACCTTTACCCTGTTCGATATATTTACGAATCATGGGTGATGCATCTACATCAAATTGACTTCTGCTTTCTTTGAGTTGACTAGCAGCCTTTTTAGGGTCAACACCCTTATAATACATTTTCAATGCATCCACAGGATCTACAGTTTTATATGATCCACCTCGTTTTTTGAGTTCTTTCTCGAACGAGTCCATCCATCTCATTAGTGGTTTTCTATCTGACATTACTTATCCTTTAGGGTTGCTATGTTTGTTCGGTTATTATATTTATAATCAGATACACGTTTACCAGAGCGTTTCGCCGCTCTGTCTTTCGCTCTCTCTGCTGCTGACATGCTATTTCTACCCTCACCCTTACTGGTGAGTTGCTGAGTTCCCTTTTTCAAAACGCCTCTTTTTTGTAATGAACTTGTTGCGATAGCATATGCTTTATTCTTGTCCATACCTTTGTCCATCAGTTGCTTTACAAGTCTATCGAGAATCTCTGGTTCACGAAGTAATTGTTTACCTTCGTTTCGTGGAACACAGTTTGGGACACGCTTTCCACCTTTCATTTTGTAACCTCTTTGCACATGTGTTTTCCAGCACTCACCAATAAACTCCTCGTCTTGTTGGGAACTTTGAGGTGCGGGGTTACGAAGTTTTTGCAATCGCTCTCTTTCAGCGACCTTTATCTTCGGTAATAACTTCTTGGAAAGTTTATCCACTGCTTTTGATCGTTTTTGAAGTTGCTTATCAAGTGCCACTCTTGCTCCGATTGATAAGTCTTGAAACTTTTTACCACCCAATAATCTCTGACGTAGAGTTAGTTTTGCTTTCTTACGAGCGATCCTCTCTAGACTATCTTGACCCTTACGAAACTTCGCCTTACGTTTTCTAATTCTTGCGAGTTTTGGTGCGAGTCTTTTCATTCTGCGACCGATAGCACGACGCTGTGCAAGACTCACTACACGTTCACAGAACATCTCAAACTCACCATAGTCAAACCAGTTTTCTTCGAGCGATTCTTTTACATTCATGACTTTTTTTAATTCCTTAAACATTTGTAAACAGTCTTTCTTAGATAATGACTTGGGACATCCTAGACGAAACGCATCGTAATCATCTCTTGCTGCTGCTGCACGCATCTTCGATGCGGACATTCCCTTTGCTCCCTCCGCATCAGGATCTCTTGCTCCTGCACTTACCACTTTTAGATTGATACCCATTCTTTTTGCTGATGCAGGAACAGATCTTTTTATAGATGCTAAACGATCACCACCAACCACCATTACGACCTCATCATGTTTCTTACCAAGCATTTCAATCGCATCAAACATGTTCTTAATTTTTGGTGAGTCTACAACCGTGACACCCTGAAACGCCTTTTTCATATACTTTGTCTTGGTTTTATAATCAAAAGGGTTTCTACTGGGGTCATTCGACTGACTTGCAAACACAAAGACAGCATCACCACCAGCGATGGACTTAAGTTTATTAATCAATACATCGTGTCCCATAGTGGGTGGATTGAATCTACCATATGTAAATATTGCTCTGGACATATTGACTCCTAATTGTATTTATAAAGAAAGAGGGCCCCGAAGGGCCCTCTGAGCATCTGCTCTCTCGTCTGTAAAAGAATCACCTCCTCCGACTGTCTCCTACAGAGAGCAGAAGGATTTGGTTCACTTATTCCACGGAAAATGACCTTTGAGATACTCCCATAAAGGTTTACCGAACAACGCACCTGCAACGAACGTTAGAATAGGGAACCATAATCCGTCTAAATTTGGGATGGTTTGTACGTTAGTTGCTATGTCGTTCATGGTTATTCTCCTTTAATAGTGTAACCTTTGTATTGAGATCGTTTACCTTTCAGAACTTCATACATGGCTGCTCTGTTCAGTTCCCGATCTCTACAGTATTTAGAAAAGTTTTCTACTAGATCCTCTTCTCCGTTTGGATTTATTATAGAAATAATACGAGTCGCTGGTTCTTCTACTACCTCTGACTCTTTCCATTCTACATATCTTCCGTGTTTTATAAACTCACCACCGAAGTGTTCTAAGAATATTCTTCTCCACTTCTTTTGCTTAGAGTCATTATTAAGTTTCTCCCACGTTCGTGTGTGTTTTTTATTTACTTCTTCTTTTTTCATAATTATCCTTTCACCCAATTCTTTGCTACTGTAAAGTTTGCTCTAGAAAATTCAAGTCGATTTACAAGTTTAACCACAGATCCCGAAGAACTTGCAACAAATCCCTCATCACTTGTGACTTTGTAACCATCACTAGTACGAACGAACGTACGAAGTGTTTTTATATCATCCAGTTTTTTTAGTATATGCAATACCACGTTTTGTATATCCATGTTGCAACGAAATACATTCTGTAAGTCACGACTCATAGATTTTATATTGTTCAGCGTGATATCATTTGCGTCTTTTCTTTTTTGTTTACCACGCTCTGACTTCAGTTTACTAACCTCCGCATCGAGTTTTGCTTTTACGAAGTTATAGAATTCACCTGATGATAAAATGTATTTACCTTGTTTTACTTTTGCGTTAACATATATGTTGATCAGCGAGAATAATTTAGCATTTTTCGCAAGTGCGTTCGATCCCTTTCTCGCCTTAGACGCAGATACTTTCGCTTTGTTGAGTAACTTGACCGCCGTTTCATATTCCTTTGCAGTGAAGTTTGCCTTACCTGTTACGTCACGAAAGTTTGCATCATCAGCATACACGGACGACGACTTACCAAAGTCTGCACGACTTACATCAAATGATGCTTTCATATTTTGTAGATTATCACCTGTGTATTTTGTATGAAAGATTATACCAATCTTTGCTCTCTTGATTTGTTTTTGTAGGTCACCCTCACCAACAGCGTATGTAATTGTGTTGGGAGTAAATGTAAGAAATGATTTACCATCGATCTCTTTCGTTTCTGTATCACCTGCACCAAAAAGAAAGTCACCTTGCAACACACCCTTGATCCCAAGTGATGGTAAATGTTTNAGTGCCTCTTTGAGTTTATCAGCAAGACCACCACCATGATTNCTGTCTATGTCTGCATTCGTATAGTTTATCTTTGGTGTTTTATTAAATACACTCTTTGTACCAACAAAGAACTTACCGTTCTCAGGATTGATACCACAAAAGATTGCAGGCGCTCCGTCCCACTTACGAGTAAAGTTTACTTTTGACTTTGCTTTACCCTTGAACATTTGTATGAGTGAGGATAAAAATGCAATCGATTCTGTGGTGCGTTTACCACCCTCGAATGCAAAGTCCGCAGCGTGTGTNAGGTGTGTATTCTTTTGCTCAGTAATATAGGTTTGAAACGTCATCATCTAAACATCGCCATTGTGCGACCAATATCGGTCTGCTTATCTCCACGCTTGCGACCTTTAACAAGATTACGAATGTCTTGTGTTCCTAACTTATCGTAAGGCGTCACTTGAACCCTATTATCACTCTTCTTCTTATGAGTCTGTAAACCAACCTCAACATCAATCATATTTGTAATGTCGGTTTCTCTGTCGAGCAACTGGAGAATCTTACGCAACTCCTTACTCGATGTAGAATACTTCTTTGCACTGGTGATTTCACCATACTTACCAGATACTACACGAACCCAACCTTTCTCGATAGCCATAGATTCGACCATAATCGATACATCTTGTGATCCGTTCTTAATACTTTCAAAACTTTTCTTAGCAGCACGCATCGCGTACTCTTCATCGGGTGCATCATTCGCAAGAGCCTCTCTTCTGAGAGTTTCGATAATGTCTTTTTCTTTCAACCCATAATATTTCGGGTCTTTCGCAATCATCTGAACATGGTATGGAGTGTATCCCTGAATAATTCTAGTCTTTCCAGACCTCGGATTGACCCACCCTTTGAAGTCGGGAATATTTACTTCGTGCAGATCACTCTCTAAAATTGCAGACTTCAGAGTGTTTGCGATGATATTCGCTTTGTTGATATTCGATGGGTCACTGAAGAATGTTTCTATCGCAGGAACAGACAACAACGCAAGCATCAGTTTTTCTCCTGATGAGTTTGCGTGCTTACGAACAACGCGAGCGACTGCGCTGTTTTTCGCTAAGTCTTTAATCTTTGACTCGAATAGAAACTGCTTGAAGGATTTCATTTAGCAATCCCATTTACGAAGTGCGAGCGCCTTTCGTGTTGGTTTACCAGTCTTCGGATCTTTCATAGGTCCAGGCATACCACTCATTCTAGCACAGAATGACTTACGACGTTTCGCTGCTTTTCCGCCAGGATTCTTCTTTGCGGTCTTTGCGGACACAGGAGCCTTCAAGTCACTGCCTGGGTTCTCTCGCTCATATGATCTACGACCCTTTGCGTTCAAACCACCAGAAGGACTTTTACCAGCCTTACGCGACCATGCAGGAGACTTCTTCTCTTCCATCTCACCACAACCACAATCTTCTAAGAAACTCTTGAAGGACTTCATGCTTTTCTCCAAGTGCCACCCATTGATTTATATTTTTTAGATGCCCATGCGTTAGCATATGCTGATGGATACACATCGAACTTCGCTCTTGCTGCTGCTTTCGCTGCTGCCCACTTCTTGGGGTCATTTGGTTTATTCTTTTCGCTTACGAATTGCTTGAAAGATTTCATGGTGGTCCCTTCGTTCTTTTGTTTGGTTTTCTTTTTCATACTATTTATGAATTTACGATATACGGCTGCTTCTGATGTCTTTCCCATCACTCTCGCACGTTGCTCCATAGCNATTGCAGCCTGTATTTGGTGTGCGTGTGATCTACCTGAATTACGAATCTTTGATACTGATGCTTGTGCGGTAGCAACATCTTTGAATCCAAGACCGTGTATCGTACCCTTTGGATCTTCATCAGTGTAAAGATCAGAGTGTTTCTTAGACTTTGCTGGTTGTCCCTTCTTACGAGGTATACGAGGATTTGTCACGACGTTCTCTCACTCTATCGATATAGGTATTTACGCTTTCGCTCTTCTTAATGCGATTCGATACGTTGATTGGTTTGTTACCAGTGCCTGGTCTATCGACTTGTGGATCTTTTGCTTTCTTGCGACGAACCGCGTTTGCGATTGCTTTCTTACCACCCTGCGCACGAAGTTTTGCTGCTTTCGCTTTTGATAAACACTTTGGTTTACCTTCGCTCTCCTTGCCATCACCACACTTACCGATTCTTTCTCCCTTGGTGTTGTAGCGATCCCAACCACCACCACCTGCACCACCTTTACCACCAGACCCGAACCACTTACCAAGTCCTGAGTCTGCGTAAACTTTCTCTCTTAGAAGATCGAGTCCATTCTTTTTGCGTAGAGCATTCATTTGTTTAATAATCTTTTTCTGCTTTGGTGAACCAGCCATAGCCCTCATCGACTGCATAAACAACTTATTATGTTCACGCTCATCATTCTTGTCTTTCCACTGTGCATCTTCGTTCACATCTTCTCTCTTCTTACGACCTGCACAGTGAGCCTTCTGAGAGAAACCCTTGGGGTTACTACAGTCAATCGACTTTTTATATTTGTCTGTCCATGCATCGATGATGTGCTTCATGTTTACTCCTGAAATTATATATCTACACCTGCCATTTTCTGGTCTTATTCGTTCTCGGTTTTAACTTCTTTACAGAAGATCCGATCTTTTTTGGTTTGTGACTAGAAACTATTCTACGGGGTGTAAATATTTTTTTCATTGTTCTCCTATGATCGTGTGATGTTAATTAACTTTTGCATTTGCAATTCGCACTGAGTCTTTCTCTGTGATCCAGGCCAGTGCAAGTAGTCTTTACCACTATTTTTCTTGAGATTGACAAGTAGGGGTAATATTAATTTTTCAATCTCACTCATTTTTGCTGTNAGCAGTTCATCATATTGTGCTTTCACTTGTAATGCTCCATCACAAGTGGAGTTGATCTCTAGTATTTGATCGAGTTTATCTTTCAGTTCTTGAACCTCGTCGCTAGTGATGGTATCACCACTCAAGAGATCATTCAATTCGTCTGCATCAGCAGCAGTAAAACCAAAATCAAAATCAGCATAATCCTCTGGGATTTCTTCTGTCATAATATCCTCCTACTCTCTATGTATAAATATAGCGGAGGAAACTATGGCAACAACAGGTCGTGCGGCTTACATGAAGTATTTTAACTTCGGTAAAGAAATCAAGACAACGTTAAAGAAAGACTCTCCCAAGTATCATCCCGAAACCATGCAGAGCATCGGAACGGTTAATAAAGGTCATGCTGTTACATTCATTAATGAGGGTGATTACCAATCAAAAGCCCTAGTTCGAGATGATAAAGTTCTGTATCGTATAAAGTTTGATACAATGTCAAAGCCAGGTAGTGGTGCGTCTGGTAGAATTGATCTAAAACCACAAGCGTTTGGTGTGAAAGAAAAAGAATATAGTTTTGATGATTTATATCAAACAACACTCGATACACTTGAGGAGAGGACTGACTTAACAGGACCAGTAAAAGGCTATCTAAACTTACTGCTACAATACCACGCAGAGGGTGAAGCGGTAACTCTCAGAGAACTTGCCGAGNCTTACGAGGCGGCGGGTGTTAACGCACAGACTCAAAAAGCAATTATAAATGATTTCGGTGAATTGCTTGGTCCATTTGCAGTTTACCGAGATGGACTGATTGACCGAGCAACAAGTAACAAAGTAAAAGTTCCGATCAATGCTAAGTCGTACTTTCCTGCACGACCGAATGAACCACTAATGGATTATGGATTGTATGTGGGGTCTGGTAAAAACAAGAAGTTATTGACTGTATCAGCAAAGGCGTTATCAAAAACAACAAACGTGGTGAAACCACCTGACATCATCATGCTGCTACAAAGAAAAGAAAATGGGACAGATGGAGCGATATTTAAAAAGCATAAAGGTTCTGTGCAATATAAGGTATTACAGAAACTCGCAGACAATAGTATTAAGAATGGTCCTATACTCGCTGCTGCTGAATATGTAAACTCTAAACCATCATTACAGAAAAAGTATCCAGGCTTAACCATAGATGCTGCGGAGGATATCGCACGAAAAGGTGACCAGTATGACGTTACTAAGTTTGCAACGTTTTTTGAAAACAACGAGACAATAAAGAAACGTCCTACCGCTACCTCTGGTAAAAAACCAACACACATTGAGGTGATGTATTCTTGTGAGAAAATACTCACAGCGGAGAGCAAGAACCGAGGTCCGCTGACAATGCATGAGGTGTTTGCAGATGCTATCGCTCAGAAAGTTTACTATGTAAAGTTTGCCATATCATCTACAGGTCTACCACAATGGGCGATACAAATCGATAGTGATTTTAGACAATCATCGAATGTGTTCTTAAGGTCGAAGAATGGTTACACCAGAGCATCTGACCGTATGGGTGTTCAACCTTGATCCGCGTGATACTTTTCGATAGCACCCAATAATGATTTCGCATAGTCTTTGGGGTGACCCTCAAACACTTGTGTAATACCATCTTCTGATGTCATAAGAATTGCAAAGTTATCAATTGGTGTCCCTGTTCGCTCCTCGAAAGCGATAGCATATGCTGTTGCTTGTAAGAAGTAACTAAAACATTGATTACGACTCTTCGCTGATGTGCTACCCTTGAAGTCAATGATGGATAACTTACCATTGTATTCTGCGATGCAGTCAACACGACCTGCGAGCATCGTAGTCTCACTCCATAGTGGTGCTTCCAACGCAAGGATGTTATCGATCTTGTCGAGTTCTGGTCGAAGTTGATTGAACAACTCTAACGTAAGATCGTCAACCTTTTCNCCAGTTTCNGGTGTCCACTCGTTGTCGAGATAATGTTCGATCTTCTCGTGTAAGACATTACCACGTTGACACACACGCTTGCTCTCGAATGGATTCTCTTTTCTCCACGCAGCAAAAAACTTACGCTTCTCCCAACCAACAACTGTGGTCACAGATGGTAGATCACCAATGGGTGTTCTATACTTACGACCAGTATCAGATGTCTCTGCTTCCATAGACTCGGACAAGTCCACCTTCATGTGTGTAAACACTTTACTCATAATATAATCCTATCACTTAATAAATGAATTGCAAGTTAAAAATCAATAGCCGTGCATGATGTCATCACGGTAAAAGTTCGAGAGTTTCTTCGCCACTTCTTGTCGATCAGACTTCGATACTTTCATACGCTCACCTACACTAAACTCTTTTGCGTAGGCTTTCACACCAGCGTTTACAACATTCATAAAACCTTTGATTGCAAGTTCTTCATCATATGAACCCTTCGCAAGTTTTTTACGATAGTTCTTAATCAATGACTGTATCATCTGTCGATTGAGATTCGAATCGTTTGTTATAAACAAGTATAACTCAGTGACCATGTGAGGATCATTTGCTTCGTTAATATCCTCTTTCATACTTCTTACCATAGGCTTTTCTGGCATCTTGTCATTGATTTCGAGATCCACTTTAGGGAACCTCTTCAGAGCCTGTCTTGCTTTCTTTTCAAACTTGGGATGCACTCTGAATTTATTACGCTCTCGATTCATAGAACCTATAGCACGCTGACCCATGTGTGGAATACCAGCCTTTCTCAATGCATTCCTCGCATCATCAAACTCTTTATCCACTTTTGCGGTAGGGTTTTTGGATGGATCGAATCTTCTTTCGTTCACATCTTCATTCTTGTCAAACGCACCCTTGAATGATCTATTCAAAGTACCATCGATACGAACACCCTCTTTATCAACTTTGAGTCTCTTACCGATACCTTGTGCTTTTCTCAAATCGCCTTTTTCAACTTCCACTTTTCCCAAACTGCGATGATACTTCGCTTTGATTCCTGCCTTTTTCAATGCATCCACAAACTTCTTTGCTGCGATATCACGATCTTGCGATGCAGCCTGTCTATCGAGATAATCGAAACGATCTCGACTCTCGGTGTGGACAACCTTACCACCCTTTGCTTCGACGGAAATTTTTGCACCTTTCTTNTCTGTCTTCATGAATTTGATTGCATCTTTTACATCACCGAGTTCGATGCTATTCATTTGGTCTAAGACCTTGCCCCCTTTAGTGGCAACTACAGTAAAAGGGGCATCAGATTTTTTTAGGCTNNTCACCTTCTCGTCGAGTTCTTCACCATCGTGATGGTCATGATCCTCGTGCATCTCGCTGATCAGAACATTCAGATCATCTGTAGACACTTGCTTTTCGAGTCCATGTTCGAACATGACATCGTACCATGCGATGTTTCCCTCAGCGTCAGGTGCAGCGTGCTGCTCTCGTATACACGAACCAACACCCCACTCAGCGTGTTCAACTTTGGATGCACAGTCATGCTTACCTTTACCAGAGTTAATCATTTTAGGTTTTTTGTGTGTGTATCCCAACTTACTCATACGATCATGATCAGCAGGAGTGTTAGCGGTAAATTCTTTTCCAGACTTATCATACATTTTATGTGGGTAGTCTGCTGCATCTTTAATCTGCTTGAATTTAAAGGTATTGCTTTTTACCCTTTTGATATCTTTAGCCTTTCGAGTTTGCTTCTTCTTCTGTATAGGAGGAGTTCTCATAAGTTTAATCGACTCATCGATTTTAGATTCGAATTGCGCCTTGGACTGTTCGTCACGAAATGACACTTGTAGTGTGTCCTTTGAATCTCGGACGGGTTCAATGCGTGTGATGAAAGGGTTAGCCTTGTTCGCGTTGATGAATTTGTTCATCGTTTGACGATCTTCGAACGTGACGTTTGAATGTGGTTGATACTGGTTCATGTTATCTCCTGTTTATATACATATATAGGTAAAAGGAGATTCACATGGCAGACGGCGGAAATTTCTATTCCAAGATTCGTAAACTCAACGCAGGCGATGGTGTTGGTGCAAGGGGTGTCGATGCACACAGAGCGATCATGCTTGTACCACTTCACGCAGGTGGATCGAATGCAGTGAAAGCAGAATTCACAACATACAATCCGATTGAGCAACGTGATGTTGGTGGTCGTTACCTTCCTTCGGGAGCAACTGGTTCGGACGTTGTTCGTATCTTTGGTGCTACCGCAAGTGAGGGTGTTCAAGTCCTGCCGATTCAGATTCGTGGATTGACTTTTAGTAACGCATTCGATGTATTCATCTTAAACTAAAAGGAACCACACATGGTAGACGAAGATAAACCATGTGACTGTGGTGATTATGAAATAGATTTACAACGTTGTCGTGAAGACTCGGAGGGTTGTGCAAAGAAACTCGCCGAGTGTAGAGAACGTCTTACATCGTTGCGTGAACAAAAGTATATGCAGTGCGAAGAGGCACTGGAGCAACAACAAAACAAAGGTGCGAAACTTCAACAACAAATTACCAAACTCACGATTGGTGGTTCTGTCGCTGGTGCTGTTGTTGGTAAGGAAGTCCTCGACGAAGTATACAGTACGATTGCTGGTGTAGAAGAAACTATAAACTCGATTGCGCCTGGTACAATACCGCCAGGTTTCGTTCCTGCTCCACCCGATGGTACAACATCCACGGGTGCAGACGGACAATCATATCGATACGATGCATCCAAAGGTGAATGGTTTGCTGTAGGTGACTTCGGTGGTNGCGGTTTCGGTGGAGGTGGTGCTGGTGCAGGTAGTCTTGCAGGATCGCAAGCGAGAGCAAATGCAGAAGAAGAATCAGCAAAAGATAAAGAAGAGGAAGAAGAAGAGAAAGAAAAAGAAAAGGGTAAGAAAGAAGAAGAGGAAGAAGAAGCCGAGGAGGAGGAAGAAGAAGAGGAAGAAGAGGAAGAAGAAAAAGAGGAACCCGAACCAGAAGAAGAGGATGAAGAAGACGAATCCGATGAGGAGTCCGAAGATGAAGAATCCGAATCAGAATCGCCACCTGCACCACCACCAACACAAGAGATGACGTTCGATGTACCAGTGACCACAGACCCAGAACTCTTAGCAGAACAACTTGCAGACACCGCAGCAATCGCAGCAGAAGATTGGATCATCGCAGAAACGCCTAACTTACTCGAAGCATTACCAGAGATACTCAACGCAAGACAACCAGAGCCAGGTGAAGTCATCGTAGGAGACTACCAAACAAACGACCCATTACCACCTGCTGTTATGGAAGAACCCGATGTTATAATCGAAGCAGGTATAGAGATACCCGANATNATGGAAGATGTATTATCACCGCTCGAACCAATTGTGATTCCGTCTACAAATGTGCTTGCAACCGTGTTGGTTTACTTTGTTGTACGTTATGCATGGAACGCAAGAAAGCGTCAAAGATAACGATTTTTGTAGACGAATAATCGCCATAATATGAACGCATATACACCGATAGCGATACTGCCATCGGTGTTTTTTATATTGAAAGGTATAGGTAGGGGTATGAATGCGTGTTCAAATCAACTTATAACGCAATCGCCTAAATGATTAATTAAATAGAGTTATTCGAGGCATAACGGAGGTTACTGCGGTCCAAGTTTACCTGCGTTGCGATTACCTGCTTGATCGAATTGACCGTGTAAACGCTTCGGTGTGCCGTGTTTCATTTTATCCATAAGTCGTGAGAAGTCTCCGCCAGTCTTTTTGTCTGGGGTTACGTTCATATCGACACCCATTGAGGTTTCATATACACCACTGCGGGATACACACTTCTTTTTGCCACACTCTGGACATTTCATCGAGTCTCTCCGTGCAACTGAAGTCACTTCAGAGAAGTCCAACTCACACTCACTGCATCTATAATCATATAACGGCATAGTTATTTCCTTTTCTTATAACTCAAATCTCGAACTTCTGTAACGAAGCCCAGGGGTATCTTTTCGACGGTGCTTATCTGATCTTTACCTATACATCTTGCCAGAGCGATGTGATGTTCATCCTCGTAGACGACGTATCCTATACTGTGCATGGTAGGACATGGTGTCTTGGCATATTCAATCATATCGTCGAGGTCATTCCAACCAACTGTACCTTGTTCTTCAGCATCTCTCCATATCACCTCGACCTGTCTATATTCCATACTCTACTCCTACCCTATATTTATAGCATAGATCAACTGCGTTGATAGCGAAAAACGAAAAACCCCACACTAGGTGGGGTCTTCGCATGACTATATTCTTTTGGGTTTAGGCTGCGGAGATGGTATCGATCACTCGGTTGATCAGGTTGCGACTCGCAGACTTCTTCGCGGCACCCTTCATGAATGCGTTGCGAACTTTGGTGAGTGAGTCACCAGCAGTCACCTTGTCGAATGCTTCGNNAGCATTCACGACGGGCTGTGCTTTGATGTCGATCCACTCGGAGAAACCACGAGTCCAAGTACGAGCAGCCCAACCTTCTTTTTTCCATTGGGCTTGCAGATCGACCATGCTGCACTGGGCGGATGGGGTCAAGAAGAGGTTGATGACCTTACCGCTGATCTTCTGNGTGAGCATCTTGGCGAGGGTATCTTGNACACCGCGATATGAATCTTCGACCACGACTTGNGTTTTGTTCGCATCGTCGGCGATGATGCAGTCACCACTACCGTAGAACGAACCGTGACCGTCACCATCGGTGACGAAAATGCTGTGGGCGATTTGTGATCGCGTAGCGGCTTGGAACTCGTTGACCAGCGAAGCGGCGGAAACCAATGCACTGTGGAGAGGAGTACCACCCAAACCGAGTTGACGATGGGCATTCATATCTTCCCACATGGGGGCAACACCGTTGTATTCGCAGTGATGACCAGCGTTGCATGCCATCATCCAGAGGTTGAGCATACCACGCTCGAAGGCACGCTTGTTCATGCGGCTGTCAACGAATTCGAGAAGAGCGAAACCATCGTGGGCAACAGCGTCTTCACCAGCATCCCATTCGGGCTTGTTATCAGCATCCCAGTTGAATCGGTCGGAGAAGGCGACAACGCGGAAGTCGATACCAGCCTTTTTGCAGAAATCGACTTGGTTCACAACCTGTTGCATGGAAGGCATGAGAATGTCACGCATCGATGCGGACCAGTCCAAGAAGAACACAATGCAGTGTGACTTACCATCGGCGACTTCGGTTTGGGACAGGAAGATATCGTCGTTAAACTTATAAGAGTGAACTTTGTTGATGTCCAATCGACCAGTCTTCGAAGTTTCGGTACGCTTCCATTCGTCAGCAGCACACTTGCGTTGGAACTGTTGAACCATTTGGTTCACGATCTTCTTGGAGTCGTTGCGGAACTGCGTGAGGTTTGCACGACAAGCATCTTCGTTCTTGGTCACTCCGATGATCTTGGTGAGATCAGCAGAAGAAACCACAAACTTCTCGGCAGACTCTGAGGGGAACACTTTGTATTGAGTGTCGTTTTCCTGCATAGGTCGCTTGGCGGAACGAGTTTGGGCAGCGAGATTGTCGTTCATCGCATCGCTGGTCGAACCGATGGTAGTACCGCGACCACCTTCGCCTTGTTCGCTACCAGCGCCAGGAGCGTCACCCTCTTCGCCTTCGGCAGAAGTACCATCATCGTCGCCGTTCTCGGCGGATTCCATAGTACCGTCACCTTTGGATTCACCAGCAGCGTCACCTTCGGCATCGTCACCTTCGGCTTCGCCTTGACCGTTAGCAGCGTCACCAGACTCGCCGTCCTGTTCACCGTCTTGGTCCATAGACTGACCAGCAGCATCGCTGTTGATAGTTTCACCTTCGCCTTCGCCTTCACCTTGTTCGGTTTCGCCTTGATCGTCGTTTTGCATATCCTCTTGGGCAGCATCGTACAATTCACGGGCGAGGGCGATCACATCATCGAACGATTTGTTCGCGGTGAATCGGTCGAGGATCGCACGCTCTTCGGCAGAGAAAGGCACATCCATGAATGGACCGATCTTGAAGTGGATGTTTGCACGATCCATAAAATGCAATTCGGAGATGTCTTTACCATCGATGTTGAAAAGATCGTCCTGGGCGAATCGTTCGTAACCAACGTGGAAGTCTCGTCGCAAGCCAGGAAACTTTGCCTTGATCATGCGTTCGATACGCTCGTCTTCGATGATGTTCACCATACGTTGGAACAAAGCCTTGTCACCATTGAACGCTTCGATAGTAGCACC
>FUFK010040451.1_pt1 | contig 35490 bp, 37 predicted proteins | sample 1021851 | NCBI WGS metagenome assembly FUFK01 (sample SAMEA51879418, study PRJEB19060) | metagenome | reverse complement strand
ATCAAACCCAAGAATAGAAAATTATGTCAGACCAAACAATCGAACAACGAGTAAAAACAATCATTGTTGACAGTACTGTTTTTACTAGAATGAAAAGAAAAGATGTTATTGAAAATAATATAAAGAGTGGTAATGTAATTGTTGGGCTTGCATCATTCGGTAAATCATCATANGAAAAANAATANAATGGNGGAATGGGNAGTAATGGNTTAACNTCAGCNAGACATGATGTNTTNAGCAATGTATACANAAAAAAATATCCNGAAACATATGATGANAANTTNCCNGAAGATTTAATNTATANTGGATCNAAAAAATTTACTGATACTGTTGATGGGGTTGAATTGAATGCTGGTAAATTGGTTTTGTCACCTACGAGAACCTACGCACCTGTCATTAATAAAATTTTAAGTGAGATTGGTAGAGATTGTATTGATGGTATTATCCATTGTAGTGGTGGAGCTCAAACTAAAGTTTTAAATTTCATTGAAAATTTACATGTTATAAAGGACAGCTTGTTTGATATTCCTCCGCTTTTTGAAATGATTCAAAAAGAGTCGGAGACACCATGGAAAGAAATGTATCAAGTCTTTAACATGGGACATCGAATGGAAATATATGTTGATGAAAAATTTGCGAATCACATAATATCCATTTCAAAAAGTTTTGATATTGATGCCAAAGTAATCGGAAAAGTTGAGAAAAGTGATACAAAAAAACTAACTATATTAACTGAGGAGCGTGAATTTACTTATTGATGTTAGAAAAATTAAAAATATTAGAACAAAAATTTAATGAAATCTCAGATTTAATTATTAAGCCTGATATCATTTCAGATCAGAAAAAATACATCAAAATCAGTAAAGAGTATAAAGACCTGAAAGAAATCATTGATAAAAAAAATGAATATGAAAATGTTTTAAAAAATATAGATGAGGCAAATCATATTGTCAAAAATGAAACGGATAAAGAAATGCTTGAACTAGCAAACTCTGAAATGGTAGTTTACAAGGAAAATTTGGTTGAATTGGAGGAACAGTTGAAAATCTTATTGATTCCCAAAGACCCCGATGATACAAAAAATGTTGTTATGGAATTGAGAGCTGGAACTGGAGGAGATGAAGCAAGTATCTTTGCAGGTGATTTGTTTAGAATGTACTCAAAGTATGCTGAAAAACAGGGTTGGAAAGTNAATCTTGTTGATTTTAANGAAGGAACTGCAGGCGGCTACAAAGAGATAATTTTTGAAATTAATGGNGAAAANGTNTATGGAACTATNAAATTTGAGTCTGGTGTNCANAGNGTNCAGAGAGTTCCACAAACAGAAACACANGGCAGGGTTCATACTTCTGCAGCTACAGTCATGGTTCTCCCGGAAGCAGAGGAATTTGATGTTGATTTGGACATGCAAGATGTTAGAATTGAGAGAACAACATCTACAGGGCCAGGAGGGCAATCTGTTAATACAACATATTCTGCAATCAAACTACATCATGAACCTACAGGAATCATTGTAAGTTGCCAAGATCAAAAATCACAACATAAAAATCTTGAAAAAGCACTTAAAGTTCTAAGATCGAGATTGTATGAATTAGAGATGAACAAAAGAAAAGAGGAGGATTCCCAAAAGAGGAATTTAATGGTGTCCTCTGGAGATCGATCTGCCAAGATAAGAACCTACAACTATCCACAGGGAAGAGTAACAGACCATCGAATAAATTTAACTTTATACGATTTACAAAATATTGTTAATGGAGATATAGACAAACTTGTTGAGGAACTAAAACTTCACAATAACATTCAATTAATGAACAACAACAATTAATGAAATTAAGTCAACTTGAAAATAACATAAAAAATAAAAAGTCATTTCTTTGTCTAGGCCTTGACAGTGATATTGACAAAATCCCAAAACATTTGCTTGGTAATTCTGACCCAGTATTTGAATTCAACAAGATTTTAATTGATGAATTAAATCAAAAAATTGTAGCAGTAAAACTTAATACAGCTTTCTATGAGAGCAGAGGTGCTGCTGGTTGGACATCAATGGAAAAGACCATTAATTATCTCAATGAATTTTACCCAGAGTTGTTTACAATTGCAGATGCAAAAAGAGGTGATATTGGAAATACATCAAAAATGTATGCNAAGGCNTTTTTTGAGAATTTAAACTTTGATTCAATAACCTTATCNCCTTATATGGGTATGGATACAGTCTTGGAGTTTATGGATTATGATGAAAAATATCCAATAATTCTTGCTCTAACATCAAATAAAGGAGCAGAAGATTTTCAAATACCAAACAATCTTTACGAGTCGGTTATTACTAAATCTATGAGTCTAAAAAGAGCAAAAAAAATAATGTTTGTGGTTGGTGCAACAAAATCTGATTTTCTGAAACATCTGAGAAATATTTTGCCTGATAATTTTTTGCTGTTACCCGGAGTTGGCGCTCAAGGTGGAAATATATCGGAAGTTATCAACAGCTGTACAAATTCAGAAAATAAAAAAATATTGATCAATGTATCGAGATCAATAATTTATGCAGGAAACGATGAAAATTTTGTTTTGGAGGCTGTGAAAAAAGTTGATGAACTTAATAACTCGTTTAATTTCAAATAAAAAGGACTGTTACCGGGAAGTAACAGCCCTTTATAATTAGAAAAAATTAAAACAACTAACTAAAAATTATAAATTTTCTAATTATTTTATGCTGAAATCAGCATATGCTCCTGTACCATGTTCTGCAATGTCAAGACCTTCTGCTTCTTCAGCTTCAGATACCCTAAGACCAACTAATGCTTTTACCAATAGTACAATTATAGCAGCTCCAACGCAACAGAATATACCTGCTAATCCGATTACGGCAGCTTGAATAGCGATTTGTGTTCCGCTAGCTAATCCACCAAATATACCAACTGCTAAAGTACCCCAAATACCACAAAATAAGTGAACAGGGATGGCTCCAACAGGGTCATCCAATTTTGCCTTATCCAACAATGCAACTCCACCTAGAACGATAGGACCAGCAATTGCTCCAATTGCGATTGCTTCTGCTGGTGACATTTGATCAGCACCAGCTGTAATTCCAACCAATCCACCAAGGACTCCATTCATAAACATTGTGATGTCTAAAGTACCGTATACTCCTTTAGCAGTTAAAGCACAAGCAATACCACCGGCTGCTGCTGCTAAGCATGTAGTTACTAATGTTAGGGAAGTTAATGCTGGGTCAGCAGATAATACTGATCCTCCATTAAATCCAAACCATCCTAACCAAAGGATTAATACACCAGCTGCAGAGAGAGGTAAGTTTGAACCAGGAATCGCTACTGGATTTCCATCTTTATCAAATTTGCCTTTTCTAGCACCCAAGAAGTATATGATGATTAAAGCTCCCCAACCACCAACAGAGTGTACCAAAGTAGAGCCTGCGAAATCATAGAAACCTAATTCAGAGGCCCATCCGCCTCCCCATTGCCAAGAACCGACAATTGGATAAATAATAGCAACATACAATGAGGCTATCAATATGAATGAGAATATCTTAATTCTTTCAGCAACAGCACCTGAGATGATTGTAGCGGCAGTAGCAGCGAACATAGCTTGGAATAAAAAGTCAGTCCAGTATGTGTAGCCTCCGTCAGCATAGGTTAACTGATCGTAACCTTCACCTGGATCAATGAAAGGCCCAGCAAAGCCAACTGTTCCACCCATGACAAAGTCGCCAGGATACATTAGATTGAATCCTACCAGGTAGTATATAAGGATACCTGCAGTGATTACAAAAAAGTTTTTAAACAATATGTTGACGGTATTTTTTTGTCTTGTCAATCCAATTTCTAGGAAAGAGAATCCTAGGTGCATGAAAAATACAAGAAACGTACATACCATCATCCATACGTTGTTTGTAGTTAATAATTCCATAATAATTTATTTATAAGTTATTGTTTGTGATTAGAAACTAAAACCAAAGACTAAAAATGCAGCTTCTGCATCAGGATTGTAGATAAATGATCCAAACACTGGTAAAGCATACTCTTCTGAAATTTTAATATCTTTTTCACCACTGAATGATAAATTAACGAGTCCACTCTCTCCCCCTGCGTAGAAAGCATCAGCTCCATCACTTCCAAAACCTACTGCAACTCCAACGGGACCAACAGGAAATCCTGCTTCAACATATAGAGCCTCAAGGTCTGTAAAATATCCAACAGTCAAGTCAATTGGTCCTAGGCTAGCAGAACCGCTAACTTCAATGTCTCCGTCAAACACACCGCCAGCTGCGTATGTTCCATCAGCACCTGGAAACGAGTAATTTGTAACAGTTACAGCAAGTGGACCAAAATCATAAGAAACCCAAAGGTCTAATTCATTCCCACTAGCATCATCATTAAGACCAAAGCTTCCCCAGATTCCACCAGTAAGGTTACCAGCACCTAACTCCATCCAAGGTTGAACGTGAGGACCAGTACCAAATTGAGTACCTCTCCAAACATAAGAACTGACAACATCAGCCCCAAAGTCTTGGGATTTAACTTCTTGTGCTGGAGTAAAACAAAAGATTAAACTTACCAGCAATAAATTGTATTTAATAAGTGTTTTCATAATTATAATTATTTTATTGAGTTAAAAATATTTTTTTTATCGAATCTGTAATGTTAATAAGTCTTTGATTGCTATATTTTTACGGATCCGATATTTTCATTGATGAAAATCTATCTAATTCATAAAAATCTGGGCTTTAAATTTTAAATATGGTATTTGTTTGTGATTAAAACCTTGTTTTACAAGTATTTACTGATTTTTAACCCTATAAAAACAGATAAAATACCTATCAAAACACTAGACAAAACATAAAAAAACAAGTAGTTGTAATGACTATTATTAATTAACACTAAACTTTCTTGACTAAAGGATGAAAAAGTGGTAAAGCCACCACAAAAACCTATTGTAAACATTATTACTAATGATGAGTCAGAGTTGGAGTTTTTGATTGACCAACCAAGAGCCAAGCCAATTAATAAGCAGCCTATTAAATTTGTTACAAGGGTAGGATAGGGGAAATTGAATTTTTTAAAGAAAACTATTTCAGAAATTAAGTACCTGCAAACTGAACCCAATCCACCACCCACAAAAATTAAAAGGATATTTTTAATCATTTACCATTTTTTTTAAAAATAAAAGAAGTGAAAAAAAAACAATAAAACCAATTAAGACCCAATGAACACCTCTGTATGTATTTTTAAGGAACTTTATATCTTTACGATACATGTAAGTAATTATGATTGAAAATGCTATTACAAAAAAAATAGCAAAAATCATTTGACCNGANGAAAACATTATACTGTATGTATATTTATCTTGAACCTAAGCTAGTCCAATCATCTATATCTTTAACTTCCCATTCAGAATCAGATGAGCTTGTCCCTGCTGAATTTTCCCAATTGGTGTTTCCTTTAGTGACAGAGGCTTTTCTAACTAGGGTGTGATCTTTCGTTGCCCCTGAAACTCCAGCAACATTCCATCCGGCTGTACCAGGGTCAGAACTTTCAACACCAACAACATCTAGGACAACTGTAAAACTTCCTGAGGAGTCCTTTCCAAATATTCCAATAGCATCGTTTCCATTGTAATGAACAGGACTTTCGTAAGGAAGAGATAAATCAGCCTTATTTAATATCGATTGATCNGCAGCATCTGTNGAAATAATATATACAGAATTTGACGCCAAAGTTCCAGTCAAAGAAAGTTCTCTTTCTCCATTATCTCCCCAAGCAGTACCATTATTTGTACCTTTTATTTGGTAATTGGATAAATCAACAGATGTTGAACTTGCATTGTATATTTCAACATATTTGTTGTTGCTGGATCCTTCAGCATATTCAGAAAAATATAGGTTGACTACCTCATTATTGGAGTTGCCTCCATTGTTTGAGCTATCATCACCACCATCACTACAAGAAACAAACGATATAATTAATAGAATAATGAATATTTTTTTCATCAAAAAGATACTTTAATCAATCGTGTGTGTTCCAAGGTATGTCCAAGTGTTGTTGTCATATACTATCCATTCTGAGTTGGTTGCATCAGTTCCTCTTGAATTATCCCAATTTGAATTTCCCTTCTTTATGCTTGGCTTTCTTACAAGCGTGTGGTCTTTTGTAGCATTGTTAGTTCCAGCAACATCCCAACCAGATCCAGGATCACCTTGCCAATCTCCAAGAACGTCTACAACTGTGAAATTAGATTTTGTTCCTTTCACGAGTTTATAGCCATCGTCACCGTTGGATAAATAACGATGTGTGTGATTTGCTTTGGCCGTAATGGAGGCATCAGCGCGATCGTCAGCAATGATGTAAACTCCTCCCGCAGCAATTTTTGCTCCTGCCGGGAACTCATTCCAATATTCATATTGTCCAGTAGTAGCTGGTGCATTAGCAACACTTGGAAATGCATATTGAGTCAAGTCAACTTCAGAACCCGTTGGATTGTAAATTTCTAAATATTTATTATAGCTTGAACCTTCTGCATATTCACTGATGAATATTGTTGTTTCATCAACTGGATCAGGTGCATCTGGCAAAGTAATGGACACAGTTCCTATGTTGCTGTCGTATTCACCATCGTTGGCTTTGTAGGTAAATGTATCGGTCCCATATGCATTGGCACTGGGCGTGTAGGTAGCAGTGCTCCCACTTAAACTTACTGAACCTTTGGAGGGTTGTCCAACAATTGAAAATGTGATGGTATCTCCCTCTGGGTCAGTTCCTGTTAAGGTAACTGTTATCGCAGAACCGTCAGATGTTGCTGATATATTATCAACAGTAGGAGGGTTGTTCACATTTCCAGTAATTGTAATTGTAATGTTTGCTATGTTACTAACATTATTTTCTTCATCGTATACTCTGTATGTAAAACTATCCGTGCCATTAGTATTGTCGTTTGGCGTGTAAGTTAAAACATCGCCAGAAACTGAACCAGTACCTAGACTTGCATACGATTTGAGTGAATAAATTATGGAATCGCCATCAGGATCTTGTCCCAATAATTTAACACTAATCGTTGCTCCTCCGTCAGTTAAACCAGTCACATCCTCAGCGGTTGGGTTTCCATTTTCATCTTTGGAGCAAGAAATAAAAACAAAAATTGATAATATTAATAGAGAGTATAGATTTTTCATTACTTAAATTTTATTTTAACTAAATATATTTTTTTTTTGCAAACAATGGTGTTAATAAATCTTTAATTAATCCACTTTTATGGATTTTTAATTTTTAAACAAAAAATCTAAGAATATCAACAAAATATTCCGCCCTATTATTTTAAATTTATAATTAATCAAAAATTATTTAACATGAAAAAACAATTGAATGCTGTTAAAGATTTCCATGATACATTTGGTTTAAGTTACAATGATTCACCTACCGTTGCTTTAGAAAAAAAAATTATTGAATTAAGATATAATTTAATGAAGGAGGAAAATGAAGAATATATTGAAGCTGCAAGAAATAACGATATCATTGAGGTCGCCGATGCCCTTGGGGATATGCTTTACATTTTATGTGGGACGATAATTGAGCATGGAATGTCTGATATCATTGAGGATGTTTTTGATGAGATTCAAAAAAGCAATATGAGCAAATTAGGAGCAGATGGAAAACCAATTTATCGAGAAGATGGTAAAGTAATGAAAGGNCCAAACTACTTCAAACCAAACTTTACGAAATTTTTTAATTGATTTTGTATTTCCAATTTTCAAACTCGTTGGAAATATTATACTGAATGTTATTTAATTTTTCTTTAAGGAAACTCGATATTGAATTTTTTTCAGAATTGAGCGTATACAATTGATCTCTGTGACCAAACGATTTTATTGGCAAAACCACAACTGCTGTTCCACTTCCAAATATTTCTTTTAAATTTCCTGANTTNTGNTCTTTTATNATTTCATCAATNGTAATTTCNCTCTCCAATACGTCAATNTTGTGAAATTCAGCAAGTTCTATAATACTTTTTCTAGTAATTCCGTCCAAAATACTATCACTTGTTGGAGAGGTTATTAATTTATCTCCAATAACAAAGAACAAATTCATAGTGCCCGCTTCTTCAATAGCATTGTGATTGTTTGAGTCAGTCCATATAATCTGTTGAAATCCTTGGTCTANGGCAAGTTTTGTTGGGTAGAAAGCGGCAGCGTAATTTCCAGCAGCTTTGGCGTAACCAACACCACCTTTGGCAGCTCTGCTGTATTTCTCCTCAACCTTTACGCTAATTTCCATATCACCATAATAAGATTTGCTGGGGCTGCATATAATCATAAAAGTATATTCGTTTGCTTCTGATGCATTAATGGATGGTTCTGATGCAAATACAAAAGGTCTTATATACAGAGCATTTCCAATTCCTTTTTTAACCCATTCAGAGTCAATCTTTACTAATTCTTTTAAACCATCGAAGAATATATTTTCATCAATTTCAGGGATAGCAAGCCGAACTGATGATTTGTTAAACCTTTTAAAATTTTCCTCAGGTCTAAAAAGAAATAATTCATCTTGTTCACTTTTAAAACACTTCATTCCTTCAAAAATTGCTTGTCCGTAGTGAAGGACCCTTGCAGACGGACTAATAGATATATTTTCATATGGTTTTATTTCGCCAGCTGACCATTCACCATTTTTATACTTAGAAATAAACATATGGTCAGTAAATATTTTTCCGAATGACAAATTTTCAAAATTTACAGCGTCAATTCTTGATTTCTCAACAAGATTAATTTTCATCTAAAAATATTGTGATGTAAAATTACAAATTAACTTTGTATCAATTCAATCTTGAAATGAAATTTCTAATAACTGGAGGCACTGGNCTAATTGGTAAAAGTTTAGTTCAATTATTGATTAAAAAAAATCATGATATTAATATTCTTTCAAGAAGCAGGGGAGAGGACACAAAACGAATAAGATACTATCAATGGAATCCAAAAAATCAAACAATTGATTTTAGTTGTGTTGATGATGTTGATGTTGTTATTAATCTAGCAGGTGAAAATATTTTTGGTTTATGGACAAAATCAAAGAAAAAAAAGATATTGGAATCTAGGCTTAACTCATTGCGGATAATTAAAAAATTATTAAAAAATAAAACCAATAAAATCAAACATGTAATTTCTGCNTCTGCGATTGGTATTTTTCCTAACTCTCGAGANATTATTTTTGACGAAAATTCAACTCAGAAAGGAAATACCTTTTTGGCTAATGTGGTTAAAGAGTGGGAGAGAGAAATTGAAAGTTTAAGAGCATTCAAAGTTAATGTTACTACGGTTAGAATTGGAATGGTTTTCAGTGAGCTAGGAGGTATCATTAAAGTTTTAAGATTGATTTCAAAGTCCAGATTTTTATCCTTTATTGGAAATGGCAATCAAAAAATTTCATGGATTCATTTGAACGATCTTACAGAACTTTTTTACANAATATCCCAAAAAAATTATTACGGATTAATTCATGCGGTGAACAATAATCCAACAACTATGTTAAATTTAATTACAAATCTGACAAAAAAATATAAGTTTAAGCTTAAGGTATTTATTCCTGATGTAATTTTAAAATCAATTTTTAAAGTACTGTTTCTTAATGATTTTTATGAGGATATAGCCAATTCTAATAAAAATGTTGTGTCTGAAAGAATAAATAAAGTACATCCAAATTTGCAATACACTAGTCTAAAAGATTTATAAAATTTCCATGACATTTTGACAATTTAGATTTGTTGGCAGTAAATTTGAACATTGATAATACTATGGCGCAAAAAAATAAAAAATCAACTTCAAAAAAACCAACGCTAAAAGATCAAATAAAAACATTAAATGATGATCTCGAATCAGAAAAGGATAAATACTTAAGGCTTTTTGCAGAGTTTGAGAATTTTAGAAAAAGAACATCAAAGGAAAGAATCGAGCTTTTTAAAACAGCATCAAAGGAGCTGATGTCTGCATTGTTGCCTGTCCTCGATGACATGGACAGAGCCATGAAGGAGTTCGAGAAAGATAAAAGCGTTGATTACACTGGTTTTAAGTTGATTTACAATAAATTTTATGATACTCTTGTTAGCAATGGATTATCAAAAATTGAAGTGAGTGCAGGAACAATATTTGATGCGGAGAAACATGAGGCTATTACACAAATAAAAGCTCCTACAAAAAAAATGGTTGGTAAAATTATAGATGTTGTCGAAAATGGTTATTTAATTGGAGATAAAATCTTGAGGTATCCCAAAGTCGTAGTTGGAAATTAAGTATGAAAGAGGATTATTATAAAATACTAGGTCTCGATAAAAACGCATCAGACTCTGAAATCAAGAAAGCTTATAGAAAATGCGCAATAAAATATCATCCCGATAAGAATCCAGGCGATAAAAAAGCTGAAGAAAAATTCAAAGAAGCTGCTGAGGCTTATGAAATTTTAGGAAATCCCGAAAAAAGATCTAAATATGATCAATTTGGTCATTCGGCTTTCCAGGGTGGAGGATTTGGTGCTGGTGGTATGGATATGGAAGATATTTTTAGTCAATTTGGTGACATATTTGGAAGTGCTTTTGGTGGTTTTGGTGGCTTCGGTGGTTCAGGTAGGTCTAGAACTTCAAAGGGAACCAATCTTAGAATAAAAGTTTCATTAACAATTGATGAAATAGCTAACGGTACAAACAAAAAAATAAAAGTTAAAAGAAAAGTTCAGGCCCCTGGACTTGAGTATTCTTCATGTCATGTTTGCAATGGTACTGGGCAGGTTACCAAAATAACAAATACAATTTTGGGTAGAATGCAATCAACATCAATATGCGATAATTGCGGTGGAACTGGGAAGATAGTTACTAAAAAACCCCCTGGNAGTGATGTGAACGGGCAGATTCTAGTAGAAGAAACAGTTGATGTAAAAATTCCAGCGGGAGTAGAAGATGGCATGCAATTGAGAGTTTCGGGAAAGGGGAATGAACCTGTTTCTGACGGAATTAGTGGAGACTTACTGATACTTATTGACGAAAAAGAGGACCCTAATCTGAAAAGAGAGGGTAATAATCTTCATTATGATTTGTTCATAAGTATGCCTGATGCAGTGTTAGGTTCTAGTAAAGAAATTGATGTTGTTGGGGGCAAGGTTAGAATTAAGTTAGAACCGGGTATCCAATCTGGAAAAATTCTGAGGCTAAAAAATAAAGGNTTAAAATCTTTGAACGGACCCACAGGTGATTTATTGGTTCATGTGAATGTTTGGACACCAAAAACAATGAGTAAAGAGCAAAAAGAATTTTTTGAAAATATGAGAGGTGATGAACATTTTAAACCCAACCCTGATATAAATCAAAAATCTTTTTTTGATAAGGTGAAAGATATGTTTTCTTAAGTTTGTAAAAAAAACAATGCCAAATATCTTAATTGTAGAAGACGAGGAAGCCATCAGAAGAGTCTTAAAGAAAGTTCTCATGGAAGATGATAGTAAAAATAATATCATTGAAGCCATAGATGGATCTGATGCAATATCTAAAATTAAATCTGAAAATCTTGAACTTGTAATTTGTGATATTAAAATGCCTAAAAAAGATGGCATAGATGTTTTAAATTTCTTAAAATCTTNTGATGATAAAATCCCAATTATAATGATTTCTGGTCATGGTGATTTGAAGACTGCAGTGATGGCTATGAGAAAAGGAGCATTTGATTATATTGAAAAACCACCAGATTTAAACAGTTTGTTGTCCTCGGTTAGAGAGTCCTTAAAAAACAAGTTAAAAGTAAAAAAGACCTTAACAAAGTCACCAAAACAATCCAAATATGAAATTATTGGTAAATCCAAAAAAATAGTAGAATTAAAGCATATCATTGAGAAGATTTCACCTACTAATGCAAGAGTAATGATTTTGGGTCCAAATGGGTCTGGTAAGGAGTTGGTTGCTAGACAAATTCACAATAATAGTTTAAGATCCGATGGACCATTTATTGAGGTGAATTGTGCCGCAATCCCCTCAGAGTTAATTGAAAGTGAACTGTTTGGACATCTAAAAGGTTCTTTCACATCTGCTCACAAAGACAGGGTTGGTAAATTTGAGGCGGCTAATAATGGAACAATTTTCCTGGACGAAATTGGAGATATGAGTTTGTCGGCTCAATCAAAAGTATTGCGTGCTATACAAGAAAGTAAAATACAAAAAGTTGGTAGTGAGAAAGACATCTTTGTTGATTCAAGAATCATAGCTGCAACAAATAAAGATTTAAAAATTTTAATTAAAGAAAACAAATTCAGAGAAGACTTATATCACAGAATAGCTGTTATTGAGCTGAATGTACCCAAGTTAGATGACAGGAAGGATGATATAGTTTTTTTGGTTGATCACTTTCTTGATCAGTTATCCAGCTCTAATGAAAATGGAATTTTTACCATGGATTCTAAAGCGATTAAGTTGTTATCCACATATTCATGGAAAGGTAATGTAAGAGAACTTAGAAATGTTGTAGAAAGGCTAACCATTCTTTCTGAAAATAATGATATCACATTAGATGATGTAAAGAAATTTTCTGGAAAAAAGTAATGAGATATATATTGTTTTTTTTTCTGTCTTTAAGTCTTTTCTCCCAAAGCGATGAAGAAATTATTTCCTCAATATTTTCAAAAGCACTCACTGAAAGTAAATCTTATAATTGGCTAGATCACTTATCAAATCAAATTGGTGGAAGGCTTTCGGGATCCCTTGGAGCTCAAAAAGCTGTTGAATGGTCAAAATCTGAACTTGATAAACTTGGATTTGATAAGGTTTATCTTCAACCTGTTATGGTACCTACTTGGATTCGTGGCCCAAAAGAATTTGCCTTAATTGAGACAGAACCAGGCATAACCTTTAATGTTAACATAACTGCTTTAGGCGGTTCTGTGGCTACTCCTTCGGTTGGCTTAAAAGCAAACGTTATTGAGGTTTTTGGTCTAGACGAACTTGAAGCTTTGGGAAAAGATGAAATTGATGGTAAAATTGTTTTTTTTAACAGACCTATGGATCCTAAATACATCAGTACTTTTACCTCATATGGTACTGCTGTTGATCAGAGAGCATTGGGCGCTCTCGAGGCGTCCAAGTATGGTGCCATAGGAGTAATTGTTAGATCAATGACACTCAGGGTTGATGATTATCCACACACTGGGGGACTAACATATGGAAATTTACCATTGAGTAAAAGAATTCCTGCTGCAGCAATCAGTACCAAGGGTGCCAATAAATTAAGTGATTTACTCAAAATAAAACCCAACTTAAAATTCCTTTTTAGACAACAAAGTAAAACCTTAAGAGATTCACAATCCTATAATGTGATAGCGGAAATTAAAGGTTCTGAATTTCCTGATGAGGTCATCCTTGTTGGGGGACATCTAGATTCTTGGGATATTGGTGATGGTGCACATGACGATGGTGCAGGAGTGGTTCATTCCATGGATTTACTTAACATATTTAATAAAATTTCCTACAAACCTAAGCGAACTATCAGAGTTGTTTTATTTATGAATGAAGAAAATGGAGGAAGAGGCTCAAATAAATATAAAGAAATAGCTGATAGAGATGGAATCAATCACATTTTTGCAATTGAATCTGATGCTGGTGGTTTTAGACCTCTTGGTTTTTCTTTTACCTGTAGTGATAGTAATTTCTTAAAGATTTTAGAATGGAAAAAGCTTTTTGCCCCATATTATGTTAATGTATTCATTAAGGGTGGGAGTGGAGCAGATATTTCTAATCTAAGAAAACCTAATAATATTTTAGCTGGTTTGAGACCAAACTCACAAAAATATTTTGATTACCATCATAGTGAAATTGATGTTTTTGAAAATGTTAATAAAAGAGAATTAGAACTTGGATCAGCTGCTGTAGCNTCACTTGTTTATTTGTTTGATAAATATGGTGTTCAAAATTAATGTTTGATAAATTAAAAAGCTTAGATGCTGATCTGTTAATCTTCTTAAACAATTTAGGAAGTGAGCAATTTGATTTTTTATGGCTTGTATTAACTAATAAGTATACATGGATTCCCTTTTATTTTTATTTGATATACTTACACTTTAATTTGAAAAAATTAAATCCTAAATCCATTTTTTCATTTTTTATGATTATTGGATTAATGATTTTATTTACAGATCAATCTAGTAATATTTCCAAACATTATTTTCAAATTTTAAGACCGTGTCACGATGAATCAATTTCTGGGTTAATTAGAATTGTTAAAGAAGGTTGTGGAGGTTTATATGGATTTTTTTCAGCCCATGCTTCCAATTCTTTTGCTATCGCAGGTTTTTTTTATTTTTCATTTACCAATTACTATAAATGGAGAAAANTTCTTTTTTTATGGGCAGCAATAATAGCATTTAGTAGAGTTTACATTGGGGTTCACTTCCCATCAGATGTTGTTATTGGTGGTATTTACGGATTAGCGTCTGGGTATTTAGCATTTATTTTTTACAATTATTTACTGAAAAATCAATTCTTTTTAAGTAAATCAGTATAATTTGATTTAAATTTTTCGATTCGAGGAACCGAAACATTCCAAATATATGGGTTATTTGGGTTTTTTATTTTGTAATCCTGATGATAGCTTTCTGCTAGGTAAAACTTTTCAAATTTTTTAACCTCAGTGACAATTAAAGGATATATCTGTTTATCTAATAACCTTTGTATTTCTTGTTCAATAACTNTTTTTTCNTCATCANCTGCATAAAAAGCAATTGATCTATAATGGGTTCCAACATCAGGACCTTGTCTGTTTAAAGTAGTGGGATCATGTGATGCAAAAAAAACTTCAACAAGCTTTGAAAAACTTATTTGATTAGGTTTGTAAGATACTTTTACACTTTCTGCATGACCGGTTTTTCCAGTTAAAACTTGGCTGTAGGAAGGATTTTTAAGCCATCCCCCCGAATATCCTGATTCCACATTAGTAACACCCTCAAGACTTTCAAAAATTGATTCAACGCACCAAAAACAACCAGATGCAAAATATGCTTGCTTAATTTCATTTTGTCCATATGAAATTGACACTAAGAAAAAAATTAAAATTTGTAGCTTAAATTTCATCAACAATACTCATTATATTTTTTGAAAAACTGCTCCAGTTAAATTTATGTTTTAACTCTTTAAGTTTATCAAAATTAAAATTTTTATCATTTAGTGCATAATTTATTGCTTTGCTCATACTATGAACATTTGATTCACATATATATCCATTACTAGAGTTGATAATTTCACCTATACCACCTGTACCCGTAGTAACAATTTTCTTTTCAAAACTGATTGACAGAGCAGTTACTCCGCTTTGTGATGAAATTTTGTTTGGCTGAATCACTACGTCGGCAACAGAAAACCAATGATTAATCATACTTCCTTCAATATATTTATCAACAATCTTTATGTTTTTTTCAAGTCCTAGCCGATTAATTTGCTTTAAATATTTGTTTTTTTCACTGTAAAATTCACCAACAATTAATAAAATTAAATTTTTATTTGTTTTTGTTAACTCATTCATGGATTCAATTAATAGACCAAGCCCCTTGTATTTTCTGACTAAACCAAAATGTAGTAGGTACTGATTCTTTGAGTCTAAATTTAAAATCTTTAAGGATTTGTTTCGATTTATATTTTTCTTGTTTTCTACCGGATGATACAATTGCTTTATAACTGCGTTGTTGAAATAAATTTTATTCAGAGAGTTTGTCGAATTTTTAGATAAAGTAATCATTGCATCCAATGAGTTTAAATAAAATTTTAGCATTAAGTAGTCTAGAGGAAATCTCTCATGCGGTAAAACATTGTGAATAACTCCAATTTTTTTAACTGTTTTTTCATTAAGTCTGTTAACAATAGCGAAAAGAAAGGAAACTAAAGGGTTCCAGTGTGTTGTTATAATTGTATTAATCTCTTTTTCTCTTATTATTTTGAAAACCTTTCTAATCTCAAAAGGATTATAGAGGTTGAAATTTTCAAAATTTTCATAATTATTTTTTGATTTGTAAAATTGTGATTTTCCTGGAAATAAAAAACTGGGGTAACTTTTTTTAATTGAAAGTACAAATACATTACTAATTTCTTTTAAATGTTTGTAAGTGTTATAATTAAATTCAGAGATACCACCTCTGATTGGGGGATGAGGACCTATAATTAAAATTCTTGGTTTATTCTTCAACTAAAATCCAGTTACCTGAGTTAATAAGATTTTGGGCTTGTTTAAACTTTAAATCTTTTTTTTCACCATTCTGAACATTTTTGACTGTTACACGCTCATTTCTACCTATTTTGCGTTGTTCACGAATAATTGTTTCAACAGTACTTTTATCTTGTGATATATTTCCTCCAATTTCTCTGTTACGTCTAGCTAACTCATCACTATTCAAAACATCTTCTTTACTAGTTTTATAGCTTTGTTGTCTTCTTGCTTGTCTGTCCTCTTTTATTTGATTCGGGTCTCTGCTTGGTAAATCAGCTTTCATCAAAAATGTAAGTATATCTTTATTTAAGTTGTCAATCATTGAGAAAAAAAGTTCTTTAGCTTCAAACTTATATATTAAAAGTGGATCTTTTTGTTCATGAACAGCCAACTGAACAGATTGTCTGAGTTCATCCATTTTTCTCAAATGTGTTTTCCATGTTTCATCAATGATTGCGAGAGTAATATTTTTTTCAAAATCATCAATTAACTCTTTTCCTTTAGAATCATATGCGTTATTTAAATTGGTAACAATGTTCATTGTTTTCTTACCATCAGTGAAGGGAACTACAATTCTCTCGTATTTGTTTTTGGGATTTTCGTATACGTTTTTTATTATTGGAAAAACTTTGTTTACATTTTCTAGGTTTTTTCTCTCATAGTTCTCCAAAATCTCTTTGTAAAGTTTGTTAACTAACTTAACCTCATCTTGTGATTCAAAGTCTGTTTTTCCAATTGATGATGTAATTCCGAAATATCGAATCAAATTAAATTCAAATTCTTTGTAATCATTTTTATTTTTCGCATCCAGATATATGCTTTCAGCAGTTTCAAAAATCATATTAGCAACATCGACTTTCAGCCTATTTACATCAAGAGCATTCTTTCTCTTTTTGTAGATAACCTCTCTTTGCATGTTCATTACATCGTCATATTCAAGAAGTCTTTTTCTAATACCAAAGTTGTTTTCTTCTACTTTTTTTTGTGCCCTTTCGATAACTGAATTCATCATTGAATGTTCAAGCACATCCCCTTCTTTATGTCCCATTCTATCCATCATTTTTGATACTCTGTCAGTTCCAAATAACCTCATTAAATTATCTTCAAGCGAAACAAAAAATTGTGAGCTTCCAGGGTCACCTTGTCTACCAGATCTTCCTCGTAATTGTCTATCAACTCTTCTTGAATCATGTCTTTCAGTTCCAATAATCGCTAAACCACCCTTATTTTTAATTTCTTCAGAAATTTTTATGTCGGTTCCACGCCCAGCCATATTAGTAGCGATTGTAACTATTCCACTTTTTCCAGCCTCGGCAACAATATCAGCTTCTTTTTTATGAAGTTTTGCGTTTAAAACATTGTGGTATATTTTTCTTCTTGTTAACATTCTTGAAAGTAATTCTGAAATTTCAACAGAGGTCGTTCCTATTAGGACTGGTCTTCCAGAGTTAGATAATTTCGCTACATTTTCAATAACAGCGTTGTATTTCTCTCGTTTAGTTTTGTAAACCAAATCATTTCTGTCATCACGAATTACTGGCTTATTTGTTGGTATTTCTGTTACTTCTAGTTTGTAAATATCCCAAAATTCACCCTCTTCTGTTACTGCTGTTCCTGTCATTCCTGACAGTTTTCTATACATCCTGAAATAATTTTGTAACGTAATAGTTGCAAAAGTTTGTGTAGCATCCTCGATTTTTACATTTTCTTTAGCCTCAATTGCTTGATGTAGACCGTCAGAATATCTTCTACCTTCCATAATTCTCCCGGTTTGCTCATCAACAATCATTACTTTATTGTCCATTAAAACATATTCAATATCCTTTTCAAACAGGGTGTAAGCTTTTAAAAGCTGATTCATTGTATGAATTCTCTGACTTTTTTCATTAAAATCACTGAAAACTCTATCTTTTTTACTTGCCTCTTCCTCATTTGATAAATTTTCATTTTCGATTCTTGATATTTCAGATGATAAATCTGGTAGAATGAAGAAATTAGAGTCATTTACATTTTCAGATAAATGATCAATTCCTTTATCTGTTAATTCAATTTGGTTGTTCTTTTCGTCAATGGTGAAGTATAGGTCAGCATCAACTTTTGGCATTTCCCTATTGTTATCTTGCATATAGAAATTTTCTGTTTTTAAAAGTGTTTGTTTTACACCTTCTTCACTCAAAAATTTTATTAGAGCTTTATTTTTCGGTAATCCGCGATAAGCTTGCAAAAGTTTAAACCCTCCATTTTCTTTATCACCCGAGTAAATTAGTTTTTTTGACTCAGCCAAGATTTGTGTAACAAGCTTTTTTTGAATTTGTACAAGAGAGGAAATCTTTGGTTTTAGAATATCAAACTCATGATCATCACCCTTTGGTACCGGGCCAGAAATAATTAATGGAGTTCTGGCGTCATCAATTAATACAGAATCTACTTCATCCACAATGGCATAACTGTGTTTTCTTTGCACTCTATCTTGCTCTCTGTTTGCCATGTTATCTCGCAAATAATCAAAACCAAATTCGTTATTTGTACCATAAGTTATATCAGCTAAATAAGCGTCTTTTCTTTCCTTTGAATGTGGTTTATATTTATCAATACAATCAATTGTTAATCCATGAAACTCAAAAATTGGAGCCATCCAAGTACAGTCTCTTTTAGCTAAATAATCATTAACCGTAACCAAGTGTACGCCATTTCCAGTTAATGCATTCAGAAAAACGGGTAGTGTTGCAACTAGTGTTTTTCCTTCACCGGTTTGCATTTCTGCTATTTTTCCTTTGTGTAGACCAATTCCCCCAATTAATTGTACATCGTAATGGACCATATCCCATACAATCTTTTTTCCAGCAGCATCCCATGAATTAGTCCAAATTGCCTTTTTACCTTTAATCGTAATATAATTTTTAGTGCTAGAAAGTTTTGCATCCATTTCTGAGCAAGAAACTTCAACGTAATCGTTTGTGGCAAATCTTTTTGCGGTTTCTTTGACAAGCGCAAAAGCAGTAGGTAAAATTTTATCAAGAAATACATCTAGCTGATCTAGATAGTTGTTCTCAATTTTATCAATTTCAATGTAATTTTTTTCATTTTCATCAATATTATTAGATTTAGAAATAACATCTTTTATTTCATCTATTTTATCTTGAAATGGTTTTTTTAATTCTGAAATTTGTTTTTTTAAGTCTGTTTTGATTGACCTTAATTGATCATTGCTCAGCTTTTCTAGGTCAGACTCCTTTTCATGAATTAGCTTTATTATAGGCTCAGCTTCCTTTAAATCTTTTTTTGATTTATTGGGTATAAATACTTTAAGAATAGAATTTAGTAAACTCATCAATTAATTNTGATAAATTTAATGAAAAAAGGTCTAGTAGAATAGCAGAATACGATATTAGTATTCTTCCTCGTTCCAAAGATAATCCTCTTGTGTTGGGTAGTCAGGCCAAATGTCTTGAATCGATTCATAAGTTTCGCCCTCTTCATCTTCAATTGCCTGTAGATTTTCTACTACCTCTAGTGGCGCACCAGTCCTAATTGCATAATCAATAAGTTCGTCTTTGTTTGCAGGCCAGGGCGCATCGCTTAGATATTGTGCTAGTTCAAGTGTCCAATACATAAGAATTAATTTTTTTGCAAAAATAATTTTTTAATTTTTTTATGCAATAATTTGTTCGAAAAATAACAAAAAATTTATTTTTTCTCTTTCAAGTAGTTAGCACAGTAAAAAGCAGATATTATAATTAAAAAAAATAAACACAGTCGGTAAATGTAATCTCCATACATGGAATAAAATGTTATTATGTTATTCACTCCAACATTATAATTTATCAGACCCTCTTTTTCATATCCAATTGTTTTAACAATTTCCCCTCTGTAATTTATTACAGAGGATATGCCAGTGTTCGCACTTCTTACTATATTTTTTCTTGTTTCTATGGATCTCAACCTTGCATATGAGAGGTGTTGTTTGTGGCCCTCAGTGTTGTTCCACCAGCCATCATTTGTGACGATTGCCAGTAAATTTGCCCCATTTCTTACATAATCACTCACATATTCACCATAGATGGATTCATAACAAATTATNGGGGCAATATTTGTTCCTTTTTTTGATTTGAATACGGTTCTGTATTGCTGATATCCCCTGGAATATGAAAGCCCTCCAAAATCCATTAAAAGGGATCCCAATAATGGTTCTAAAAAACTCTTATAAGGCATTTTTTCTATTCCAACAACAAGTTTGGATTTTTTATATATATCAATTTCATCAGAGATGAATATGGATGCATTGAATAAATCAAGCCATCTATTATTTTCAAGTTTATTGGAATAGCTCATTACTTTATTTGAGTCACTAAAAATCTCATACAGCTCAATTCCCGCCAAGATTTCCGTGTCATATTTTTCTTTTATTATATTAAGTTTATTAATTAGTGATGAATAGTTAAGTGAGCTAATCAGGGAGCCGTCACTAAAATAGGTTTCCGGTAAAATAACTAAGGAATTTCTGTTTTTTTCATCATGAAGTAGGGATTCTAGGTATTTTACATTTTGCTCATCAGATCTGTTAAACTTTTCATTGTATGGGTCTATATTTGGCTGAATTATTACTGATTTAATTTCTTTTTCCTCAATCTCAATGTTTGTGAAAATTATGAGAGAGACAATTATGGGGATTAAAATAATAGCTGATAAATAAATGATGTCTGATTTATAATTATTATTATCAATTAGTTTTTTTTGCAAATTGTAACTAACGAAATTCGATATTAAGATCCATAGACTCCCACCGAATACACCAGTGTACTCATACCATTGTATAATTTTTATGTTTTCAGAAAAAACATTACCNAGATTAAGCCAAGGCCATGAAAAATCCCAATTTAAATGAAATTTTTCAAAACATATCCAGAGAGAAATAAAAAAAATAATGGATAATTTATTGCCTAATCTCTTCCAAATAAATAAAGAAATTAGAACAATTGAGCTCATTAAAAAAGAATTTACGATTATGGCAAATAACATACCTGTCAATGTAGCATGGTAGAGCCAGTGTGTAGTAATGATATTCCAAACCAAAAATGTTACGAATGAGAAGAATGTTAATTTGAAATTATTTTCTGTTTTATTTGATTTTATTAGGTGAATTAATGGTGTAAAGGCAATAAATATCAAAAAATAAAAACCATATGTTGGCCACGATATTCCAAGCATTAAACCAGATAAAATGCTTAAAAAAAAGGAATTTCTATAATTCAATTAAAACTGATTAATTTAGCAACTTAAATAAAACTAGTAATAACATTTGAAATTAGTTAGCTTATTGCCAAATATTTTAACCATATCTAATGCGGTTTGTGGTGTGTTGTCAATAGTATTTATTGCAGATTATTTGGATCACTCTTTCCCAAAAGAAGTCAGTTACTTTATTGCATTTTTATTAATTGTTGTTGCTTGTGTTTTTGATTTTTTAGACGGGTTTGTAGCTAGACTGACAAATAGTTCATCAAAAATTGGATTACAGCTTGATTCTTTCTCAGATTTAGTATCATTCTCAATTGCCCCTAGTTTTTTGATGTTCGATGTAATGCAAAATAGTGAAAGATTTATGAGTTCAATGATTGAGGAGGGGTCATTGACACCTTATTTTTCGTTTCTGCTAATTCCATTTGCAATGTATAGATTGGCAAGATTTAATGATAGTATTCCAATGATTAATTTTCAGGGATTACCTACACCTGCTGTAGGTTTATTTTTCATGGGTTTACCATTACTGCCAATTGATTTAACGCATACCATTATAATAACACTGATTATCATTTTTTCATTTTTGATGGTAAGCAGTATAAAATTTTATTCAATTAAGATAAACATAAGAGAAAACAGAAGGTTTTTGTTTTTTTTATTGATACTGTATGGAATAGTTTCTCTTGGGTTGATAATTGCTAAAATAGATTTATTAAGTTTTTTTAGTATCTCTATTATAATTTATGTGCTTCTTAACCTTGTTTTAGTGATTTTTAGGGCTATTGGTTTTAATCAATCTTAAGGGCGTTTCCTCTTGCTCGATTCTCTCTATCACCAACAAATGAATATTCAAACAAATATCCTTTGTCAGATGTATTGATTATTTTAACAGAAACAGCTTTTTCCTCAGATAGGCTTTTAGGCCTTAACTTTCTTAAAAGATATTCACATTCAGAGACCCAGGTAATTCTTGAGGTATCTATTGATGATCCAAAGAACTCAATTTCAATTGAATCATTCCTTATTGACCTGGAATTATAAACTCCATTTTCTGTTTTGGATTCAAAACTGAATTCTCCAGTTTTAAACTGAGAGCAATTTTTTTCAGGAATACCACAAGATAATAGTAGTAAAACAACAAATATTAAAAAAAATTTAGTTTGTAAATGTTTCAAAAGTGTCATCGTCGTAAAACAATATAACCTTATTTATTTTTTTAATCATTGATTTTGTGTGTTTTTTCACAGTTTTTTTTTCAGGTAATTGTGTTTCTGAGTAGAGGAGGGGCTTCTCCTCTCCATTAATTAGCCATTCAAGCGTATGTTCAGGAAAATTGTAGTTTATTTTTTTTATAACATCTAGACTTGCGTTGTTTCTTCCACTCAATATGTGGGAGAGTCTTGATCTTTGAATGTCTAATTTTTTTGAAAATTCTGAAGCAGAAAGACCACTGCTTTTTAATACTTTTTGTATACGTTCATTCATTTTCATTTGTTTACAAATGTAAAATTTATTTGAAAGATGAAATAATATTCATTATAAAATTCAATATATGTAGTATATATATTTAAATTAAAGCTTTCAACAATATACGTTAAAATACTGTAAATAAGTATTTTGTATTGTTTTATTAATTTTTTTGTAAAAATTTACTTTTTTTTTGATAATGAGCGTTTAGAAATGTATACATTTGAATATGTGAAATGCTTAAATATTTTATAAAAAAACTTTTATTTATACAGATATTTCAATGAAATGCAGATTTTATTGAAAATTATTTTAAAAATGTATAATTTTGATGTTAAAACCTCAACAAAACAACTATGAAATTTAAATTAGACGAAATTGATTATAAAGTTCTTGATTTATTAATTGATAATTCAAGAATTCCCTATACTGATATTGCTAAAAAATTGCTTATTTCTGCTGGTACTGTGCATGTCCGTATTAAGAAAATGGAGGATGCGGGTATAATTAGCGGATCTTCACTTAAACTGGATTATAAAAAATTGGGTTATACGTTTATAGCTTATATTGGTATTTTTCTTGAAAAGACCCATCTTACTAATGAAGTATTAGAAAAACTAAACTCTATTCCCTTCGTTACTGTAGCACATATAACAACTGGGCGGTTTAATATTTACTGTAAGATCAGATCTAAGAATACAAATCACGCTAAAGAGATTATTTTTATGATTGATGATATTGATGGAGTTTCTAGAACAGAAACGATGATTTCCCTTGAGGAAAGTATAAACGATAAAAAAAGGTTAATGCATAAAATTTTCAATGAAATAGCTTAATTTTTGATGAAAAAGCTCACAAAAAAGGAACGGTTTCAGGAAAAAGTTCTTTCAAGATATCATGTTTATAATAGTGTTTTTGCAACCCTTCCTTATGATTTAATTTCCAACACCGGACAACTTTTGCCAATTTTAGCAACTATTTGTGAAAATGGGTTTAAAAACAGGTCTGAGCCAAGAGAGATAATTGAAAACTTTTTTTCGAAGTATTGTGAGGATTACACAAACAAGGAAAGAATTTCTTTGTTGTTTAGGTTTATACAGTACATAGAGCGTCAGGTTGTCCTTTTTGATGCAATTGAAGATGCGTCATTCAATGAGATTAACAATCTTGATGGAGTAGGTACTCTTAGAAATATAAAAGAAGAATTTGAAACTAATGACAGCAAAGAGGAGCTACATAAATACTTAAGTGATATAAGTGTAAGACCTGTATTAACGGCCCATCCTACCCAATTTTACCCTGGATCTGTTCTTGGAATAATCACAGACCTTTCAAAAGCAATCAAAGACAATAATTTAAAAAACATCAAAGATTTATTGTCACAACTTGGAAAAACTCCTTTTTTTAAATCAAAAAAACCAACACCTTATGATGAGGCTGTAAATTTATGCTGGTACTTAGAAAATGTTTTTTATAATTCTATAGCTGATATTTTTAAATATGTTAAATCAAATATTTTTGAAAATGATTTTAAAAATTTCAATCTTGTTTCTCTGGGATTTTGGCCTGGTGGAGACCGGGATGGTAATCCATTTGTAACAACAAAAACAACCATCAAAACAGCCTTAAAACTTAGATCAGATATACTTAAAAATTATTATCGTGATGTTAGAAAATTAAGGAGGAGACTAACCTTTAAAAATATTGAATCTGAAATCTCAGAAATTGAAAATAAATTATATATGAGTATGAATCAAGATTCTGTTAATGTTGAACTTGATCTAAATGATTTAAAATTAAAACTTAAAAATATTCGAGAAATTTTAATCAGTGATCATCAATCCTTATTCCTGGATCAGCTAGATGATTTAATCTTAAAGGTTGAAATCTTTGGTTATCATTTTGCCACACTTGATATTAGACAAGATTCAAGAATTCACTCTTATGTCTTTAGTAAAATTATTAAGAAAATTAAACCAGATATATTAAAAAAGTATATTAGTTCTAAGTTCATTGAGAAATCTGACCTATTATCCTCACTAAAGGGGGATTTTAAACCTTCTTTTTTTAGTGATGAGTTGGTTTCGTCAACATTAGGTTCAATAAGGGCNATGCAAAAAATTCAAAAATCAAATGGTGAATCAGGCTGTCACAGATATATAATTAGCAATAATCAAACAGCAATTAATATTTTGGAGGTTTTTACAATGTTTAAAATATCAGGTTGGAAAAAGAATACTTTTGACATTATACCTTTGTTTGAAACAATTTCAGATTTAGATATTGCAGTAAATATTATGGATAAGATATATTCAAATGATGATTATAGAAATCATTTGTCCTATAGAAACAATGAGCAAACAATTATGCTTGGATTCTCTGACGGAACCAAAGATGGTGGATATTTGACAGCAAATTGGAAAATTTTGATAGCTAAAGAAAAATTGACTAGAATTTCCAGAAAGCATAAAATAAAAGTTAAGTTTTTTGACGGANGGGGAGGNCCACCNGCNAGAGGAGGAGGAAATACACATCAATTNTACAGTTCNCTNGGAANTATTATTGANTCNGATGATATTCAAGTNACAATTCAAGGACAAACAATTAGTTCAAATTTTGGTACACCTGATTCATGCAAATACAACTTGGAACAACTTATAAGTTCAGCAATTAAAAACAAAAAAAATAGGCATGGAGATACTCTCAGTAAACAAAATAGAAAAGTAATCGAACAACTATCAACTATTAGCCATAGAGCATATCAGGAATTTAAAAACCATCCTAGTTTTTTGGGTTATTTGGAAAATATGACAACNATNAAGTATTATGCTAAAACTAATATTGGAAGTAGACCCTCAAAAAGATCTGGCGATGATTCTAAGTTTGATTTTGATAGTTTAAGAGCTATTCCTTTTGTTGGTAGTTGGGCACAGTTAAAACAAAATGTTCCAGGCTTTTATGGTCTAGGATCAGCGCTCGCAAATTTTCAAGAAAAAAATAATTTCAGTCTAGTAAAAAAACTTTACAAAGAGGTTCCCTTTTTCAGAGCTTTAATTTCAAATAGTATGATGAGTTTGAATAAATCTTTTTTTGAATTAACTGCTTACATGTCCAAAAATAAAAGCTATGGAGAATTTTGGAATTTGATTTATAAAGAATATTTACTAACAAAAAAGATGGTATTAAAACTTACAGGATATACCGAATTAATGCAAAATGAACCCGCAAACAAAGCATCAGTTGATGTAAGAGAAAAAATAATACTACCACTTGTAACTATTCAACAATATGCTCTTCAACAAATAAATTTTTTGAGGAAAAATCATCCTAATGAAACACATAAAATTGGTGTATTTGAAAAGATTGTTACCAGGTCTCTTTTTGGAAATATTAATGCGAGTAGAAATTCAGCTTAAATTTATTTACTGTAATATTCAAAAGCATCTAAAATATTTGAGTCAGGAACTTTAACGTCAAAAATTAACTTTCCAATGTCCGATAAAAGAACAAAATTTACCTCTTTATCTGTGTTTTTTTTATCGTATTCCATCATTTTTATAATATTATTTATAGAACTTGAATTGANTTTAATCTTATTAAAAATACTTAGGAGATGATTTTTGATTNTATCAACTTTTTCAATATCAAAACCACAGATTTCTTTAGACAAAAATGATTCGATAATAATACCAATTGCTATTGCTTCACCGTGTAATAGTTTTTTATCACTAGACATAAAGTGTGTTTCAATTGCATGACCTATAGTATGTCCAAAATTTAATCCTTTTCTTCGTTTTTTTTCGTATTTATCTTCGGAAACAAAGTTGTTTTTAATATTTATGGAGTTAATTATAATATCAAGGGAGAAATTAATTTCATTGGAATCTGTTAAATATTCAAATTTTGAGTTTTGTTTGGATATTAAACTGTGTTTAAAAATTTCACAATAGCCACTATTAATCTGTCTTTGTTCTAGTGTTTTTAGGTATTCAGTATCAATAATTACCATTTTTGGATCATAAAAAGTGCCGATCTTATTTTTTATNCCATTTTGGTTTATGCCAGTCTTACTTCCGACAGAGGCATCAACGATTGAAAGTAAAGTTGTAGGAATATTAACAAAATCAATTCCTCTATTGTAAGTATTTGCTGAAAATCCCCCAATATCAGTAATGACACCTCCTCCAAGGTTTATTAATAAGCTTTTTCTGTCGGCATTCGAATTGATGAGTGAGTTCCAAATTTTTATGCATGTATGAATATTTTTATTTTCTTCTCCTGACTTTATTTTAATTAAATTAGGGTTTAAAGTCGTCTTATTTTTGAAAATGTTCAAACAAAAATTTTCAGTGTTTTCATCAACCAACAAAAAGATTTTTGAATATTTGTTTTTATCTATAATTTTGATAAGAGACTCATAACCTGATTCAAATTCAATTGCATAATTATCTGTTAGAATTTTTTCCATTTTTGATTATGCAAATAAACAACATTTTAAAAAAAGAACAATTAAGTTTAAATTTGATTTAATGCAAAATTTATTTCAGAATACAGAAGTTGCCTACAGCTTAAAAAAAACTTCACAGATTAGAAAATCTATTTTTCTATTTAGCTTAATAACAAAGGGTTTTTTAGTTAAAATACTTTCAAATGCTACTTTGTTTTTTCTTAAACTGGGTTTACCAATAAAATGGCTTTTGAAAGCAACAATATATGAGCAGTTTTGTGGTGGAGCAAGCATTAGTGAATGTTCAGGAATTATAAAAAGAATGAAGAAAAAAAACGTTTTCTCCATTTTAGATTATTCAATAGAATCACTGGAAACAGAAAAGGATTTCGACAATGCATTTGAAAAAAAGTTAACAATTATCAAGCTTTCCAAAGAAAATGATATGCCATTCTCAGTTTTTAAGCCTACTTCACTTGGTAGTTATAAACTCTTTAAAAAAAAGTCATCCAATGAAATTTTAAATGATAATGAAAAATCTAATTGGTTTAACATTGAAAAAAGGTTTGATAGAATATTTGAGTATGCAAGAAAAATGAAAGTCAAAATCTTAGTTGACGCAGAGGAGTATGAGGTTCAAAATGCAATTGATGAATTAGTATTGAAAATGATGAAGAGATACAATACTGGGAATGAAGCATATATATATAATACGGTTCAATTATATCGTTGGGATAGAATTGAGTATTTGAATAAACTTATTGTAGATAGAGGTAATTTTAGGCTAGGCTTCAAGTTAGTGAGAGGAGCTTACATGGAAAAAGAGAGACAACAGGCAAAAGAAAATGACTACCAATCACCAATTTGTAAAACTAAAGAGGCAACTGATAATAATTTTAATGAAGCATTGAGGTTGTTATTTAATAATATTGAAGGTGTTGATATTTTTGTAGCGAGTCACAATGAACATTCTAATTACCTTGTTTTAGAAATGATGAATAAACATTCAATAGAGAACAAATCCAATAATGTATGGTTTTGTCAACTATATGGAATGGGCGATAATATAACCTTTAATCTTTCAAAAAAAGGTTATAATGTAGCCAAAATATTGCCTTTTGGACCAGTCAAAAATCTGATTCCCTACTTAATTAGAAGAGCGCAGGAAAACTCATCTGTTGGAGGGCAAACAAATCGAGAACTCAAATATTTAAAAAAAGAGTTACTCAGGAGAAATAATTAAATTTTTAAATCTAACTTCTTTGTTACAACTTATTGCAATAAAATTGTGTTGTATTTTATTAATTGAAGTCTCAAGAAAATAATTATTACAATCATTTTTTTTAATAATACTTTTTGAAAAAATAACTTTAGAACTGTTTAATAATTTCATTGTGTCTAATCCGTAAAAACTACTATCAAAATATATGTTTTTCTTTTTAAAATCACCAATCACTCTGTCATTTGGTAGATAGTTAAATTCAGAGTCTTTTCTGTTATATATAAACATAACAAACAAGCATCCAAAGATAAATCCGAACATGTAAAGTCTAAGCCTTTTATTAAAGTTCATTGTATGTTAAAGTTACAATCCTTTTAATATCGTCAACATTTTTGATTTTTATTTTTGTATATGGAAAATCGATTGAACCATACAACAATTCTGGCCATTCAACAAAAAACCAATTGTTATTTTCCATTATTTCATAAAAACCCAATTCATTAATTTCTTCGATATTTTTTAATCTGTATAGATCTGCATGATAGATGTTTTTTTCATTGTTCTTGTAAATATTTAATAAGGGAAATGTGGGGCTTGAAACTTGATCTTTGAATCCCAACTCCCTACAAATTTGTTTTATTAAAGTTGTTTTGCCACTTCCCAATTCACCCTCAAGAAAAACCAACTTATGCCTAAGAAGTGGTGCAATTTTTTTTGCGAAATCATGAATATCAAGATAACTGTAAATAAATTCCATATTAACAAAATTAATTACTAATTCTTCATTATCCTTTTTTCATAATTAATTTTTTTATTTTTGCCCAGATGAAATTAAGCGCATCAGACGTTGCAAGTATTGTAGGTGGGGTTGTAGATGGTGATAAAAAATCGACAATTACAAAGCTATCAAAGATAGAAAACGGTGATAAAAATTCACTTTCCTTCTTAGGTAACCCAAAATATAATAGATACCTATACTCATCTAAAGCATCAATAATTATAGTAAATAGAAATCTAGAGAAAAAAAAGGAAATTAATCCTACACTCATAAGAGTTAACGATCCCAACCTAGCATTTTCACAACTCTTAGAATATTTTGAAAGCCAAAAGGACGATGAAAAAGGTATCTCAAAGAATGCTGAAGTAAACAAATCATCTAAGATTGGTAGTGATATCTACATTGGCTCATATACTGTCATTGAGGATAATGTTGAGATTAATGACAACACAAAAATTGGCTGTAATGTATCAATTGGTAAAAATGTCAAAATTGGAAAAAATTGTAAAATTTTTTCAAATGTTAACATTTACGACAATAGTGTGATTGGAAATAATTGCATAATACACTCGGGAACTGTCATCGGATCTGACGGATTTGGATTTAATAAAGATAAAAATGGAAAAAACTTAAAGGTAATTCACTCAGGCAATGTCGTAATAGAGGATAATGTTGAAATCGGTTCAAANTGTTCAATTGATCGTGCAACTTTAGGATCAACTAAAATTATGAATGGTGTTAAAATTGATAACCTAGTTCAAATAGCACACAATGTAATAATTGGTAAAAACACCTGTATTGCTGCACAAGTTGGTGTTGCCGGCTCAACAGTAGTAGGTAGTGATTGTCTAATTGGTGGCCAAGCTGGTATTGCTGGACATTTAAAAATTGGAGATAGGGTTCAGATTCAGGCAAAAACAGGCGTTTTGAAAAATCTTGATTCTGATAGTAAAGTAATGGGTTTTCCTGCAATAAATTATATGGATTACAACAAGTCTTATGTGCACTTTAAAAACTTTCCGAATATCATGAAGGTAATTGACAAATTATTAAAAAAATAGAGATGTCTAACCTGCAAACAACAATAAAAGACTCGATTAAGTTAAATGGTGTTGGTATTCATACTGGAAAAGATGTATCTCTCACTTTTAAGCCAGCAAAGGAGGACACAGGTTATGTTTTTTCAAGAGTTGACCTTCCAGGCAAACCACTAATAAGAGCTCTTTCAGATTATGTATGTGAGACAAAAAGAGGGACCACATTGGAAAAAGATGGTATAAAGTTAAAAACAACAGAACACGTTTTGGCCGCTTTGGTTGGATTGGAGATTGATAATGTGATAATCGAAATTGATGCTGAAGAACCACCAATTATGGATGGTTCATCAAAATATTTTGTAAAAGCACTTGAGAAGGTAGGTATTTTGAAGCAAACTAAGTTAAGGAATGAATTTGTCATTAAAGAAATAATACATTATTTCGATGAAGAAAGCGGCAGTGAAATAACATTGATTCCATCTGACAGTTATCAGGTCATAACAATGGTAGATTATGAAACTAAAGTACTTGGAACTCAGAATGCTACACTTAATGATCTCAAAGATTTCAAAACAGATTTTGCTAATGCAAGGACATTTAGTTTTTTACATGAAATTGAAATGTTATTGGAAAATAATTTAATAAAAGGTGGTGATTTAAATAATGCAATTGTATATGTTGACAAGAAGATTTCTGACAAAACAATGGACAAATTAAAAAAGGCGTTCAACAGAAAGTCAGTTTCAGTAAAATCAAATGGTATTCTGGATAATTTAAATTTACACTATCAAAATGAAGCAGCTAGACACAAATTGTTAGACGTTTTGGGAGATCTTGCTCTGATTGGTAAAAGAATAAGAGGAAAGGTTATCGCTAAAAAACCAGGTCACTACATCAATACACAATTTGCAAAAAAAGTATCAGGAATTATTAAAAAACAAGAAGAGTTAGAAAACAAGACAGAAACTTTTAAGAAGAATGCTTTAATGAACCAAGAACAAATAATGAATATTCTTCCTCACAGACCTCCCTTCATATTTATTGATAATATTCTTGATTTGACAGAAAATACAATTACTGGTGTGAAATATGTGTCTCCAAATGAACCATACTTTAAGGGACATTTTCCTGGAAGACCTGTCATGCCAGGGGTCTTAATAATTGAGGCAATGGCTCAAGTTGGAGGTGTTTTAGTTTTGAGTACATTCGAGAATCCTGAGAATTATCTAACTTTCTTTGGTAGAATTGAAAATGCAAAATTTAAACGTCCTGTTTTACCTGGTGATGTTCTTATTTTTAAATTAGAATTAATTTCACCAATTAGAAGAGGAATTAGTCACATGATGGCAAAGGCGTATGTTAATGATGAGCTTGTTACTGAGGCCGAAATGAAAGCAAAAATTTTAAAAAAATAATATGAATCAACCATTATCATATGTACATCCTGGTGCTAAAATTGCAAAAACCGTAGTTGTTGAGCCTTATTCAACCATTGGTAATAATGTTGTTATTGGTGAAGGGACATGGATTGGATCCAATGTTACAATAATGGAAGGTGCAAGAATCGGAAAGAATTGTTCAATATATCCAGGAGCAGTTATTTCAGCAGTTCCACAAGATTTGAAGTTTAAAGGAGAGGAAACGACTGCAATAATTGGAGATAATACTATAATCAGAGAGTGCGTTACTATTAATAGAGGCACATCATATCGAAATAGCACTAAAATTGGTAAAAACTGCTTAATCATGGCTTATTCGCACATTGCCCATGATTGCATTTTAGGGGATTATTGTATTTTTTCAAATAATTCAACATTAGCGGGTCACGTAACAGTAGGCAATTATGTAACCCTCGCTGGTATGGTTGCTGTTCATCAATTCTGCTCAATTGGTAGACACTCTTTTGTAGCTGGTGGGTCTCTTGTCAGAAAGGATATTCCACCATATGTTAAAGCTGCACGAGAACCACTTTCTTATGTTGGTATAAATTCAGTGGGATTGAGAAGAAGAGGTTTTGATAATGATACGATAAAAAGTATACAAAATATTTACAGAATTCTTTATCAAAAAAGATATAATAACACTCAGGCAATAAATATAATAGAGGCTGAAGTTGAGGCTACTAAAGAAAGAGATGAAATATTATTATTTATTAAAAACTCTCAAAGGGGTATAATGAAAGGATACATTCAAAATTAAATGGCATCAACATCTGACATAAAAAAAGGGCTTTGTATCAAACTAAATTCTGATATATATAAGATTATAGAATTTCTCCATGTCAAACCAGGAAAGGGCCCCGCTTTTGTAAGAACAAAAATTAAGAGTGTAACAACTGGAAAAGTAATTGACAAAACTTTTCCATCTGGTCATAAAATTGAAGATATCAGAGTTGAAAATAGAAAATATCAGTTTTTATACTCAGATGGAGATACCTATCATTTTATGAACAATGAAGACTACAATCAAATTGAGGTAAGTAGAAATCAGATTGATAGTGTTAAATTTTTGAAAGAAGGATTACTGGTTACTATAATCATAAATACTGAAAATTCCAATGTTCTTTCAGTTGAAATGCCTCAAAACGTAATTTTAGAGGTATTAAGTTCAGAACCCGGAGTTAAAGGAAATACAGCAACAAATGCAACTAAACCTGCAAAGTTGGAGACAGGTGCTGAAATTAATGTGCCACTTTTTATAAATGAAGGTGATAAAATAAAAGTTGATACTGAAAAAGGGATTTATATTGAAAGAATAAAGGAATAGATGAGCATTCTGGTTAATAAATACTCAAAGATTATTGTTCAGGGTTTTACCGGTTCAGAAGGAACCTTTCATTCCGAACAGATGATCAGTTACGGAACTAATGTTGTTGGAGGTGTAACACCGGGAAAAGGAGGAAAAACACATCTAGGAAAACCAGTCTTCAATACAGTTGAACAAGCGGTTCATCAAACTGATGCTGACACCTCAATAATTTTTGTTCCTGCAGGATTTGCTGCTGATGCCATTATGGAGGCTTGTGATGCAGGTATAAAGGTGATAGTTGCAATAACTGAAGGTATACCAATTAGTGATATGTCAAAAGTTTTTGCATACATTAAGAATAGAGATTGTAGATTGATAGGTCCTAATTGTCCAGGTTTGATAACACCAGATGAAGCAAAAGTTGGTATTATGCCAGGATTTGTTTTTAAAAGCGGTCGAGTTGGCTTAGTCTCTAAATCAGGAACACTGACATATGAGGCAGCCGATCAAATTACAAAGGCAGGTTATGGTATTTCAACAGCAATCGGGATTGGAGGAGATCCAATAATAGGAACAACTGTTCGTGATGCTGTTGAGTTATTTTTTGAGGATGATTCCACCGATTGTGTTGTTTTAATTGGTGAAATAGGTGGTCAGTTGGANGCTGATGCTGCNNATTGGATNAAANATTCNNANATNAAGAAACCNGTNGTTGGCTTTATTGCTGGTCAAACTGCACCAAAGGGCAGAACAATGGGTCACGCGGGTGCCATAGTTGGAGGTAAAGACGATACTGCTGAAGCAAAAAAAGAGATTTTAAAAAGTTGTGGAATTCATGTAGTAGATTCGCCTGCAAACATCGGAGAAATGGTTAAAAAAGTTTTAAAATAATGAAATTATTATCTAAAAAAAATATATTAATTACAGGGGGTAGTAGAGGAATCGGAAAAGGAATTGTTAGTTCACTTATAGAACAAGGTGCGAATGTTGCATTTACCTATTCATCATCTGCGTCTTTGGCTAACGAAATAGTTAAAGAATTAAATTCATCGAAAAACAAGTGTAAAGCTTATCAAAGTGATGCCTCTATATTAGTTGAATGTGAAAAATTAGTTGACGATGTTTTAAATGATTTGGGCTCTATAGATGTTTTGATTAATAATGCTGGAATTACTAAAGATAATCTTCTTATGAGGATGTCGGAAGATGATTTTGAAAAAGTAATAAAAGTCAATTTGAATTCAGTTTTTAATATGACCAAAGCTTGTCTAAGACATTTTTTAAAAAATAGAAATGGTAGTATAATCAATATGAGCTCCGTTGTAGGTGTTAAAGGGAATGCAGGACAATCAAACTATGCAGCTTCAAAATCTGGAATAATAGGTTTTTCAAAATCTATTGCACTTGAGCTTGGTTCAAGGAATATCAGATGCAATGTCATTGCACCTGGCTTTATTGTAACCGAAATGACTGACAAGTTGTCCGAGTCAGTCACAGAGGATTGGATAAATAATATTCCCCTCAAGAGATCAGGTAGCCCTGTTGATGTTGCCAATGTGTGCATATTTTTGGCATCAGATTTGTCATCATATATAACAGGTCAAGTCATCAATGTTGATGGTGGACTTTTAACTTAAAAAAAAAAAATATGGAACGTTATTCAAAATTAGGTTTACCCGTTTTGGTGGGTGGATTATTACTATTCATTTTTGCAATGAAATCATTTGTAAATATTGGCTATGGTGAAGCTGGGGTTTTATTTAAAACATTTGGTGGTGGTGTTGTGACAGATCAACCCCCAAAGGGAGAAGGTTTTCACATAATTGCTCCTTGGAATGATTTATATGTCTACAATGTAAAACAACAAGAAGTTTTTGAAAGTAAAATGCAGGTTTTATCATCTAACGGTTTGGATATTTCTTTAGATATTTCAGTTTTNTATCAACCCAAAATTTCAGAATTAGGAAAATTACATCAAACAAAAGGATTAAACTATTTGCAGGTCGTTATTATACCATCCCTTAGAGCGGTAGCTAGAAGTGTTGTTGGTCAATATACACCTGAGCAATTGTATTCAACCAAAAGAGATGCAATCCAAAATGAAATTTTTGANAGANTNAGAGGNGATGTAGAAGAACANTTTGTACAAATCAACTCTGTTTTAGTTCGTGATGTAACTCTACCATCAAACATCAAAGCCGCAATTGAGAGAAAATTAACTCAGGAACAAGAAGCGCTAGAGTATGTGTTTCGTTTAGAAAAAGCTAGACAAGAGGCGGAAAAATTAAGAATTGATGCAGAAGGTAAAGCAAATGCAAA
>FUFK010064815.1_pt1 | contig 35512 bp, 45 predicted proteins | sample 1021851 | NCBI WGS metagenome assembly FUFK01 (sample SAMEA51879418, study PRJEB19060) | metagenome | reverse complement strand
ATAACCTACGCGATGATCAAGTTTAATTGCTTGTTTAAAGTAAGAAATAGTCATTTTATTACTCATTCTATTCTCCAAAATTAGTAAGTAAAAAGTCCCAGTCGATAGACTCTACTTCGGCAAGTGCTTGGACAAAAACGTCAGATAAAGCAATAGATTCTTCAATCTGATTTTTCAATTGAATAACATTTTCTCGACTACTGAGGAGTTCTCCGTAGTTCTCTATAACAAGTAGAGTTTGCTTGTTAAGCATATTTATACTCCAGAAAGTAAGTGGCCAACAATATCCTTCATTATAGAATAGATATCGGTATTGTCAAGCTTTTTCTTGAATCTTTTTTTCACACTGAGGACAGATATAGAACTTAGTCCCAGTGCAACAGACAATGTACTCAATACATTCTTTTTCCTCACCACATTCCCAACATTTAGATACAACCATTTCAGGCTGTCTTTGTGGTTCATTTGCTGCTTCAAAGTTATCCATTTTATTTACCAGATAAAAAAGGTGGGTCACTTGAAAGATACAAGGCCCACCCCTAGTGCCACAAAAGCTAGGTCATAAGACCAACATATTTCATCCTAAAATATTAGGCCACCATCCCATTGCTACTCCAGCAAAGTATAATCCAACTACCATACCACCTACCAAGGCGATTCTTCTGACTAACTTGTGTTTTCTAACAAAAGTCATAACAGGACCATTAAAAAGTGGTTTTCTTGGCATTTTCATACCTCCCATAGTTGAACAAAGAATAGTTACAACTTTATATACACTAAAAATAGATGCCATTATTGTAATATTCTAACACTATAGAAAAAATTAACGACTGATCTTTTCTAGTTGTCTTTCCAGTTTAGATTTCTGTTTAAGTAGCTTTTTAATCTCACTCCTTGATCCGTTTGGATTATAGGTTTCCTTATCAATTCGTAAACTTAACTCATAAATTCTATCTTTAATTGTCTCAATCGAACCCTTCATGTCATAAACACCTTTAAAATAATGTAAGCCATAGCAATATGCAGTATGATAAATATCAACATCTCTTGAAACTTAAATTGTTTTTTAAAACAAAATAGTTTTGAGTAAGCAGTCAGTGCAATTATACTATAACCAATATAAAACCAAAGCACTAATTTAAACTCTCATCTCTCATAGCTTCTCTGATTAAAAAATAACAACTATAAAAACCGGTAACAAACGATTGTATGTCTTGTTCCGATTCTCCTGCATGCGTCAGAATATACACTTGGTCCTGTAGTGCTTTAAGTATACCAGAATTCTCCCTCCCAACCATATCCTTCAGAGAATCCTGATTGGGTATTTTTAATACTGCTTTTAACGCACGATCCATATGTTTAGTTTCTACAAGAGGAATCCGCATAAATACATCCTAATCTGTGAAATTTTTCCCAGTTCATTAATAGAATATACACCAACAACATCTCTGGAATAATCATCTGTATAATCCCAATAGGAATATTCTACAAAGACTAACTTATTTTTATAAGCCCAGTTTTGTATTTGCATTCTATAATTAGGACCAATAACAGTCAATAGTTCATCTATACCATTGAGTTCCATGATACCATCTTTGTACTTTACATCTTCAGATACCAACTGTTTTACTGCTCTAATATCTCCTGATGCAATGGCACCTAAATATGCAGTAACTACATCTAACCAACTCATACCTTTTCCCATTTATCATTTGAAGTTAGTCTAAAAGATCCAATAAATTTATCTGGTTTAATAGATAGCCAGTCATTAGGACCAATCATAGAAAGAAAAGTAGATTCATCTTCCCTCTGGTATAAATGATATACTTCACCAATAACAGGACCAAATCTACACTGTGCATTGTATACCATTTCATTTAACTTATATTCTTCGGCCAACTTACCATACTCCTCTTGCAGTTCCTGTAATTTGGTATCAAAATACTTATTACTCGAATTATGTTTTTGATCTTTCCAGACTGATATTTGTTTCTCTGTATCTTTAAATGATGGAGCAGATCTATTGTCACCATACGGAATTATACCTTTATTATCGCAATAATCTAATGGTTTTTCATTATTCATGTCTATTTATCTCAATTAAGATACGATTAGGTGGCAATTACCATAAAGATTACAAAATAGATAAATTTAGTCTACTTTCTCTTTGCTCTCAAGCGACTCTTGATGTATGTTTTTAAAACCAAATAAACACCAACTTTATATCCAATATAAGAGGATAGTAAGCATGCTAAAATTGTTAAGATAAATTCAATAGGAATAACCATTTTATTTCTCTGATGTTAGTATCAAATAAGTAGCTATTGCTAGGAAATATGCAGGTAAAGAGATAATAAAGCACATAACAAATAGCAACAAAACTTGGGCAATAAATACTATAGTTTTCTTCATGTCATATAGTCATTTATAATAGAAGTAAATAATATACAATAATAACAGATAAACAGACGTTTTAGATAGTTGTTTTTATTATTTTGAAGGTGGGCACCCCCCAATAAGTGGATATTTGCCTCATTTTGCTACAAAATAGCCACTTTGAATGCCAATTTAGTACTCAATAATCCTATATTTGAATAACNTAATGGCGTATTNTATTNTNTTAGTAACGTCTAGATACACCTCCAATGCTGTTATAGTAACCCTTAGTAGTATAAATACCTATAAAATGACCTAAAACACAGTATTAAGCTTGCTTATGTCATCCATACTTGCTTCAAGTAATTATACCTACAGTTTCTACAAAGTCCATGAGTTTCTTGAGATTTTGACAATCTTGCACTTTCTGTATATTTTGTTTCCCTGATTAACATTCGCCACAAGTATAATAATAGTACTCACGAACAGTAGTAATAGTATTTATTCATGTTAAATAGATAACAGTAAGGCACATACTCAATCCGATAACAGTAGAGAACGTATTGTAATATGGGAATTAAGAGTGAGTAAGACTATTCTAAATAATAATAGATTATATTTTTATTCGTTGGCACTCATTGTATCTATACAGTACTTAAGAAATATTCAGAAATATCATGGACACTTGTGAAAGTGATAGTATAATTATATGTATCCAGAAGCGGACCTGTTTTATATAGGGGATGATCCTCTTCAAGTCTATTTCATCCATAGATTTAAAAAGATACATATTTAGGAGTACCCGTAAGGGGAGGGTAGGTTTGGGGAATTTTTACATTAATATACTTGCTTCAACTAATATTAATAGTAAAAGACAATAAGCGGATAAACTCGCGTGCTATCCTCTATTGGCCGTATCAAGATATATAAGGTGATACAAACATGTCAGTTTCAAAAGTCTGGAGAACATTTAGAATATTAATTGGAACAGGTTTTTATTTACTTGCTTCACTTGTACTGATTATATCTCTTAAGTGTTACCCTAAAGAACTAAGAAAACAGGCTAAAGATAATTTTATATAAACTCGGGTGCTATCATCTATGGACCGTAAAAATCTATATTAGGAAATACAATGCAGAAAGATAACAATGATGACATTCTACTACTATTAAAGATAATGATGATAATGCTATGTATATATGGACTGTCTAGTTTTATTTTCTCTGTTCTGTTTAAAATGTTTCTCTGATTAGTACTATAAAAAACTCGCGTGCGATACTGTTAAAACTGTAAGAATCTAGAATAGATGATACAAAAAAAGGCCAGACAGCACAAGCTGCCCAGCCTACCCATCTTCACACTACAGACAGATGGTAACATAGATAAACAACACAAATAAGAGAAAAACCATAGGCACACCCCAAATAAAAAAAGTACAAAACTAACGTAAGCTACTGTCACATAAGGACTTACATCAACTATTATACAGTATACATCGGCATAGTCAATGCATAACTTCACCTAAATCCTTACTATTATTAGACTTACAATAAAAAAACGTAAGTTATTACTATATAAGGACTTGGCACGATTCTTGCTGCCCCGTCGCCGCAAGTCCTTTCATACCAACGACTTATGACGATTCGCATCATGGCATAAAAAAAGGGGGCCGAAGCCCCCCGAGAGGTGAGTGGTAAACTAGGCAGATAACGCAAGGGCGGCATCTAGCGACTTTGAGACAAACGTGGCATTCTGACCAAACCACATAGAATCCATGCGGTTTTCCTCGTTTCGTCCCTTTTCCCAGTTTGCGTATTCGGTCATGGCGTTGTAAGCCCCCCACCATGTTGAACCGGCGATATCGGAACCGCGACCCGTTTCAAACAACTCTACAATCCGAGAGTTGATATTTTTCTGACGGGTGGAAATGTCATCATTCTCCTTAGACTGAAGATCAAAGACGACCTTGATATATTTTTCAAGATCAGCTTTGTTGATGTCACGCGAAGCAAGGTATCGGTATTGATCGCAAGTCGCTTCAAATTCCTGATTGGCAACATTCATGATGTCGCGAAGTCTCTCAACGTTCTGCTCTACCATACGCGAATGACGCACGCGAATCAGCCTTGACGCCTTCGAACCGCGAGCCATAGCTTCAGTATTTGCACACACCACCCGAATGGGGGTGAATCCAAAGTGAACGGCGAGCTTTCCATCGTGACCGTTGGAGAGCATCGCGAACTTGCGAATTTCGTCGCCCGGAGTGATTTCCGAGTTCTCAAGGTTCAATTCGCACAAACACCAAACACGTTGACCACCGCGAAGAGAGCCAGCAGTGTGCCACTTCATGAGATTATTTTCAACCATAGGCCGAAAACACTCAAACATAGCTTCGTTCTGGTAAGGTGTCCAGCGAGGCCCAACACAACCCAATTCCGCACCGTCAGAATCCCGCACGCTGGCGTTTGCCATTGGGAACACTTGGAAGTCGTCACCAACCTTACGGTACAACGGCTCAACTTCAACATGCCAATCCAGACCAGCCATTTCGCGGATCTGATCCGCAGATTCGTCACCTTGCAGGCGATGACCCAAACCATGCCAAGGAGTTTCTCCAGCGAAGACCATAGAAGCACGACCGTTGACAGACTCGATTTCATGAGACATAATGCTCACCTCTCAAAAAAGAAACAAAAAACAGAACTCGTTATGTCCTAAGTATACATTATTTATCGTCAATGTCAAGCGTTTTTCTTTAACAGAATAAGTTTATTTTCTAGAAAAAGTAAATCGTCGTAAGTTGTTGCTACATAAGGACTTAGGGGCGGCGGGGCAGGCCGACCGACCTAACCCCTTGTCAGATAAGGAGTTAGGGCGATTCGGCATTGTTTATGAGGGGGAACCCTCCGTAGCATCCAGATGTCCAGCCAACTCATCCCAGTTAATTTCATCCATGATAAAACTGGTGCCCATCAAGTCAGTCAAATAACCGGGAAGTCCTTCTTGCAGATTGCTGATCTCCTCATCAACCATCGCTTTGATATCATCCAACTCCTCCTGATTGTCATACGCAAACCACAGATTGATTAGCCACGTTTCTCGATTCGTCCATCCGTTCATTCGATTTCTCCTTAGCTGTAATAAGTTGCCATGACCACTCGGTCAAAGTCCATTCTATCATCGTCCCTTGCATATTTCAAGAGGGTGCCAGAAAAGAAACTATCAGAAGCATACCCATCCCACTCCTTGAACTCTTCAGGTAAACCATGGTTCCAAGGTCCGGGCGACGTTGTGATAAAATCCTCCAGATTATACCATACACCCCGAAACTTTACAAACTGCATTGAGCAAAGATCACTAATTTCATCATCATTCATGCTTTCCGTTTCAATATCAAATTCTTCTTTTAGCACTCTATGATTCATCTGATAACCATAAAGAACATCCCTCGGAACATTATTAGTAACAATATTAAGCATCTTTACCCTACCAAATCGCAGTAGCAATCAGTACAAACGGACAACTCATACCAATCGTCAGGATCATCGCCGGGGTTCAAGCCCACAATGTCGTAACGTTGACCACCTAGACGCTCATCACAATAGTCACAAGCATACCAACTGAAATACCCCTCGTTTGGGTTATCCTCATCATACTTGGGATCATCAGTAAAAATAGATAGTTCTTCAATGCTCATGGACAAATGCCTCAATCAAAAGGTCGGACTCGAAAGCTAGATACTCATTCCAATCATTGTCGCTCCAAGGGATACCCTCCTCAAGCTCGTTCCCATCCTCATCCTCATTATAAAAACCTACACAGTCAGAAGCAATACAATGGGGATTGTAATACACACTTTCCCCACTAGGGTCCAAAATTTCGAGACCCCAATCAAGATACATAGTGCTAAAGATACGCAAAACAAATCCGTCATCAGTTGTAAAAGATCGCATAGCATGTTCTTTCCTCTTGAAGTACTAAACAAAAATGTAGGGTAGCAGTAAGCCGGAATCGAACCGACGCTGCACTCTCTCCATAAACTCGTCAGCTTTTGGAGGGTCCAAAGCCTCTAGAAAGCCATTGAACACGATACAGAAGGATTTTACTCCCCACGACTAACCAGCAGTCGCCCTTACCGCATAAAGTGTTTTGGTTATGCTCTCATTATACAATATTTATCGTCAATGTCAAGCGGTTTTCTCCACCCAAAATATAAATAAATCCAAATAGCTGTAAGTCGCTGCCACATAAGGACTTAGGTACGCCGCCCTGCCGCCGCCGCCCTAAGTCGTTGGTATATAAGGGTTTACGTCGATTCGTGTTTGTTTAATAAAAAAGGGGCCGCTAGGCGACCCCGTAAAACGTAAGAAATATAAATAAAACAAAGACCAGTAAGATCATGCAAGGTGTTTGCGGAGCTTTACCATCTTGGCCTCGGAAAGCGAGCGAATGACTCCACTCTCGCCCTTGATCGTGATGTATCGACCACCGGGACCAGTTCCGGTAGCGACCACCTCGCCAGAGTGCTTGGTCAAGACGTTACGCTTGCCATGTTTGGGATAGTTGACGGAAACGACCTCTCCGACGTTGATGTAACGGGTGGAACGAAGGTCACGAAAGTTCTTGATAGAAGCCATAACACAGTTCTCCAAAAAAGAGAGAAAGAAAAAAGGGGCGTAGCAACGTGCTACCACCCCATGATAACACATAACAAACAGAAGTCAAGGACTATTCCTGAGAATCAGCGTATTCTTGCAACGCATCCCCATGTTCTTGAACGATAGCTTGGAGACAGTCAAGACCCAATTCCTTGTTGGATTCGATAACTGCCCGAGTCAAAGATCGCAAAATGCTACGAGCGGAGTTCTCATCCAGAGGAAAATGGATAGTGTCCACTTCATTCTCACTCGCCCGAAAATGAATCTCAAACTTGACATCGCTGTTACTATACGCCTTGGTAACGTATTGGTAACCGGTCTTACCCTCAAACTCGTAGCTAGTTCGCTTTTGCATAGCAAACACTCCTCAAAAAAGAAAGAAACTAAACTGACTTCCAACCTTGAAGGCTATCAAAGTAAACCCGTCGTTCCGCCTCCTTAAAGCTGATGAACTCTATTGTACCATCCTGATAAGAAATTTCAACCTTGTTCTTCAAGATTCCAGTAACTTTTCCGGTCCCCAGATCAGACCCAATACCGAGCAGCTTCATTCCATAAACTCCAAATAAAGATCAGGGTGACACACCCCGCGAGAGTAAAAAAGTCAATCATCTCTTATGTCCTCCATTATAATATATTATCGACCGATGTCAAGCATTTCATGAGGACAAAACCGAGATATTTCCAAAGTATTTCTGAATCGTCGTAAGTCGTTGCCACATAAGGACTTAGAGCAGCGGCCCCAGCCCCGCCGCCCTAACCCCTTGCGGGGAAAGGACTTAGGGCCACACACAACACAACGGAGAAAATCAATTAATCATCGTAGCCAGTTCCGAGAAGGTAAGGGCAATAAAATCGAATTGGACTGCTGTAATCGGAAGTAATCTCATCATACTCTGTCACCTCGCCCGTCATATCTTTCTTAGTTTGCAAAAACAATGGAGCGTCACAATCCTCCTCAAGGTAAATCTTAGTTCCCTTCCTGTATGACCAAGCGGTAATCTTCCCGGCGATTCCTAGTTCTTCAAGTTCATCCAAGGATACCTCAAGCCAAGCATGACCGGGATCACTAAAAAGTCTATACTTCATCGATACCTCCAAAACATAAGTTTCTGAATAAGTTTCTGAAAAAAGGATTTGTTAGCTGATTGCCAAGCCATCTCCCTGATTTCTTCATAATCGTTCAGACGGTCCTCCAAGTCCCTGATCCGCATTTGTAGCTTATTAACCGAGTTTTCTAAGTTAATAACATTTTGAGGGCTGAACTTATCTTCTGCGTCAGTAATCCATGACTCCACATTTTCAAGACGATCATCCATGTCGTCTATACGATCCAGATCATCCATATCCCAACATTCACGAACCTCAGTGGTAATCATGTCAGAAAAGTCCATGCCACTAAGATGTCCATGGATAATCTCCTCAATCGCTTCTACAATCTTGCTCATTCTGTTTCTCCTAAGAAAGTAATGTTGTGCTTTTATTGTACTATACAAAGCCTAGTTGTCAATCCCAATTCCAGCCTGATGCTGGCATTAGTTCGTCCATGTTTTCAGTGCTTGAGATGACATAAGGGGCAATCTCTTCCATATCCACATAGCCAAGCTCAGTGTCAAAGCCCATGACGACGCCAAAAGCAATTCCATGTTCGTCGGGTTCCTCCAGATAGTATTCCCACATATTTCTGGTCATAATGTGCCGAGTAACTTCCACCTCTGCAAACATCTGTCCCGGTCGCTTCATAACTCTCATTTTGCTTCCCCTAAAAGTCGTGTTGTTTACTCTTCCAATATAACATTTATCGGCTATATGTCAAGCAAAACTTTAAAAAACTTGCGTGCGTGATGATCTTTTACAATCATAAAAAGCTAGATCAGAAAAGACGCCCCCCTCTCAGGGGGCTGGCGGTTTTCGTTGTTAAGGACTCTATACCGCTAATGTACGTCCCACCCAATCGGGTTAGCTTAGTAAATACTCAATAGCGAAAGCGGTGTACCCAGCATCATCTTTCAGAATCGGATGGCCCCAAATATGATAGTTGTCTCTGTAATCTTCCAACATCATATCGATCTCTTGCTTATACTTCTCTTTATTGAATGTCGGTCCTGAGAAGATCCAATAGAACGGCATCTCCGGAGTGTCAAACATTGACTTGACTTTATCCTGTAGTGCCTTAGATAGATACTTATAGCATCGCTCATGAGCATTTCCGCCATTCTTTCCCCATTTGTTCTCGATGTAAAGACGTTTGCCGGTTACATTGTTGATAACGCAAGCATCAGGAACAATGCCATAATCTCCATAGATTCTACGGAGTTCTTTGGGTTTGCAATCCACGGTATAATTCGGACCTAAGAAATCAGTCAGCAAAGCCGCTGCTTTGTTCTCATCAAGTTGTGCTTCTTGATTCGCTGCGTCTTGCCAGTTGTCGCGTTCTGCTAGATAATGAGCCATATTGCTCTCCTTTGCTCCCATTATACTACATTATCGTCAGAAACCAAGGGGTTTGATTAGCTAAAATATAAAATAACCCAAATTGACGTAAGTCGTTGCTACATAAGGACTTAGAGCAGTGGCCCCAGCCCCGCCGACGTAAGTCTTTGGGGCATAAGGACTTAGGACGATTCGTGTTACTCGTCCAAAGTTTTTTGCTTTACCTTTGCAGATTCCAGTTCATAATCGAACGTGAGTTTTTTCACAATTTTTAGAAGGTGGTCATGGGCGAGACCGAGTTGACTCATTTCATACCATGAGAGGGGCTGTTCTGCGAGTTGCTCAAACTGATCCATGAGACCCTCAATAATTTCAAGTCTTTCTTTGGCTTGCTCTGATTCGGTTTTAGCTAGTTGCTTCTGCATTTTAATTTCCTTCAGTTCTTTTTGTTGTCTTTCAAAACGTCGTTGTTGTGCCATTGAAGTAAATTCTTTTGATGGTTTCCAATGCTCACTCACAATCTACCAACCTTTCAGGGAAAAATCCAGTTCCGCCAAACTCGTCCATTAAGTGTTTATTTATCTCAACAAAACAATATTCCGCATATTCAGGACTTTCCATTTCGGCATCATTCACCAGTGCAACTAGCTCAACCGGTAAAGAATAAACAAAGGATGATTCGCACAACACATCTGGCGTCTCTTTGTTTGTCAGCTTCCGAACCATTTTCACCTTCATAATGTCCTCACTACCTTGACGGAAACGGATTGAGCAGGGGTCGCATCCCACACATTGGGGGTTGTCGTTTGGACCTCAACCCTTGTTCCTTCTATTGTACTACAACCGGAAAAGAAAAACAACATGCAAACCAAGAAAAACGCCAAATGAAACAAAACAAAACTAATCTTCATCTAAGTCAACTCCCATTAAAGTACAGAAAGTCATTTGGTTTCTATATAACTTATCGGCATTTTCTTCGTAGGTAAATGAGCCTTTTTCATCAAATTCCGCAGAATATTTTTCAATTCTTTCGTTTTTAATCCGTGTCAATTGTTGATGCTCAGTTTCTATCACTCCACATTTTTGAGCCTGCTTAACCACTGATCTAAGAGAGCGGTGTGTACGCTTTCCTTGATACGATTCAGGAAGCCACTTATTAGGAACCATAAAGCAATCAATCGCAGCATTTTCAAGATTCTTCAAAACGTCCATTTCAAACTCCTTGTGTTGTTGATACCCAATTTTAGCATACCGTCCGTGAATGTCAATTGATATTCAAAAGATTTTTAGAAATAAATCTAAATCGTCGTAAACCCTTGTGGGGCAAGGACTTAGGAATCGGCCCCTGCCGCCGCCGACCTAAGTCGTTGCGGCGTAAGGACTTACGTCAATCCCAGATTTCTTTGATGACCTTCCCATCTTTTTCCAGAATCTCGCAGCACATAACAGGCGTGCCGCCATAGCCGCGAGGATCTCCACCACGATTAATGCGTTGGCCGTGGTTTCGACCCCACATCTTGGCCCAACATTCCTTGGGCGATTTGCCAAAAGAAATGGTGGTGTCATTAAAGTAACCATCAAGGCAAGATTCGACAGTGATCAAAGTCAGCTTAAACATAATAAAATTCCTTTAGAGATAAAGTCCACCGAACACGTTTGCATTTTTGAGGGCATCGTAGGCCGCATCAGTGTGACCTTCTGGAAACATCCCATCAAAGAAAGTCTCTCGGGCCTCCTCCAATCGTTGGGCGTCTTGGGCCGCAGACCATTCTCCATATTCTTGCCAATCGGCAGCAGTAGGATTATCAGATTCGTCACATTGGATCTGAGTGTTGAAGCTGTTCATCTTGCAATCTCCTAAAAAGTATCGTTCTGTCTTATGCCTCTAGTATACATTATCGGCAGGATGTGTCAAGAGAATCCACACAAAATAAAAGAAAAAAGAAAAGAAATCCCTAATCGTCGTAAGCCGTTGCTATATAAGGACTTACGTCAGCGGCGGCAGCCCCGCCGACCTAAGTCTTTGGGGCGTAAGGACTTACCAACCTTTCCTAAAGCAATTCACAAGAGTAACAATAATCGCACCTAACGTAGTCAGAACAGCAGCTAAAATAACAAAGCCGTTCCAAATTACTTGAGTGATACCTTCTTCCATTATACGAACTCCCAATTCGAGGTGGTAACCGTTCCGGGTGGAAAGTTACGGTTAATCACGCTGTTCACTTTAGCATTGACTTGCGAGCATGTCAAGCCGGTTGAGACAATGTAACCAATCCAGTTACCATTGACGGTAATCTTGACGGTTTCAGTGAAATACGCTTCAGACTGTTTTACGCTCAACATTTCTTATCTCCTTGTGTTGCTTCTATTATACATTATCGGCAATGCAAGTCAAGTAAGTTTAAAAGAAAAGGGGGTATTTTTATAAAAATATTGCAAGAAAAAATATACACACAAAAAGGCCGAGGTGGTTCATACAAAGTAAAATTGATCCACACAAATAGTATTACCTAAACTAACTTCTTTAGACTTAACACTTTTCTTAGACTTTTGGAGTATAATATATAGTAACGATTTCAAACTTTAGGAGATTCAAGAATGTCTGATAATAAAGTAGTTTCAAGTGTTCAGTATATTGCCAAAGATTTAGAGCCTGAAAAAGCTCAGGCAGATTTAAAAGTTCCTACTTCTGGTGCGAACATGTCTGAATTATTATCTGAGAACACAAAGTGCTGTGGAGGGAGGAGTTGTAAGTTACGATGAAGTTAAAATTATTTTACAATGGAAATCCCGAGGATACTAAGATTATGGATTCAGAGACAGGAGACCCCATTGACGGGGTAGTTTCTGTAGCTTTGGAGGTAGATGCATTTGGTTGCAATGCATTAATTAATGTCAAGGACATCCAAATAGATGTAGATCAAGCGGAGGCATTGACTATACAAGATGAAAGAAGTTAGGGAAGAAGAACTTATACCTATCATAGACAGGATAGCTAATAGATTTGCTAGTACTTTTAAGTTTGGTTATCATGAGATAGAAGATATGAAGCAGCAGGCATGGCAAGTTGCACTGGAAGGTCTAAAGGATTACGATGGTAAGAGACCTTTAGAAAACTTTCTGTGGACGCATGTCAGGAACAGATTGTATAATTTCAAGAGAGATAATTACTTTCGTCCAGAAAAGCCATGTGATAGATGTCCTTTATTAGTGAATGATGTATGCACCAAATTTAAGGACCGTTTAGAATGTGATTTATATTCACGCTGGGAGAAAAGGACAGAGAAGAGAAAATCACTTATGACTGCTGTAGAACACACAGATACAAATTACAATGAGAATGATATAACAACACAGCTAGATAAAAAACACCTATTTGATACAATTGATTATAACATGCCAGTAGAAATTAGAGAATACTGGATAAGATTCATTCATGGTCTAAAATTGAATAAGCAGAAAAGAGAACAAGTCTTGCTTGAAATAACACTTATTTTAAAGGAGTATAATCTTGACTCGGAAGAGGGGTAAGCTATCGAACGACGAGATGAAATACATCCGCGAGAACTGCTTCGATCTATCGATTGAGGAGATTGCGGACAATTTGAATAGGACAGAAGATCCGATTCGTAGATATATTGATGAACAGAATTTAAAAGCTAGAGATCTTGATGATCATTCTCATCTTTTGAATGAAATGCGTTCAAGATATTATTACGGCGAATTAAAGAAGCAGATGAATGATGCTGAACTTATCTATGCCGAGCATCAATGGATAGATTACTTCCGTCAGTTCAATGAGGATGTCACCCACACTGAAGAGATGCAGATTTTGGAAACAATCAGGACTGAAGTTCTTATTAATAGAGGCATGGAAGACCGTCAGGATAATATGCGAAGAATTGAGAAACTTGAGCGACTTATCTCGGAAGAGATGGAAAAGCCTAAAGATTTTCAAGACACACAAGCACTCGCAGTCTTTCACACTCAACTTGGTGCTGCTATCGCATCTAAGTCTGCATATATCAACGAACATGATAAATTACTTACAAAGAAAGAACGTCTATTAAAGGACTTGAAAGGTACTAGAGAGCAAAGAAAACGAAATGCCGAGGACGCGAAGACTAACTTCTCTATGTGGCTTAAGCAGTTGCCTGAGTTCATGGAGGCAGATGGATATGAGATGGAGGTTCAGTCTATCGCTGCGAATAAAGCCTTTGAGAGGCTAGGAGATTACCATTCTTACGAAGATGGAAATTTGGATCAACCTATATTAAATTCTGATACTATAAAGGAAGAGGAAAATGAATAAAGTTGCTATTATTACTGGGGCCACAGGACAAGATGGTTCTTACTTATCTGAGTTATTACTGAGCAAAGGTTATACTGTTATAGGATTACGACGAAGGAGTTCTAGCGAAAAAGGACTAGAACGTATTCAACATCTTTTAAACAATAATAATTTCAAGCTTGTAGAAGCAGACATTACCGACTCTGGCTGCGTGAACAATTTAATTAGAGACTATATGCCTACCGAGGTATACAACCTTGCTGCTCAGTCACATGTAGGAACATCATTCAAGCAACCATTGTATACAACACAAGTTAATATTGAGGGGCCACTCAATTTTTTAGAGGCAATCAGGCTGCTCTCGCCTACTACTAAGTTTTATCAGGCATCAACCTCAGAAATGTTTGGAAAAAATTATGATATGTTTGGCGGGACTAAATATCAGCAAGAAACAACCCCCTTTGTGCCTCAAAGCCCATATGCAGTCGCGAAACTCGCCGCACATGAAATGGTAAGAATTTATCGTGATTCTTATGATTTATTTGCTTGTTGTGGTATTTTGTTTAACCATGAGAGTGAAAGGCGTGGCGAAAACTTCGTAACTCGTAAAATTACCAAATGGATTGGAGAATTTGTAGCATCTGGGCAAGATGAAGATTTCCCTGCACTAAGATTGGGAAATTTAGATGCACATAGAGATTGGGGGCATGCACAGGATTATGTTGAAGCTATGTATATGATGCTTCAGCAAGATGAACCAGAGGATTATGTTATTGCAACTTCTGAAACTCATTCTGTTCGTGAATTTTTAACGGAGGCTTTCAATGAAATTGGTATTACACACTTTGAACCATATGTTGTTATTGATCCAGAGTTTTATAGACCCTGCGAGGTGGACTGGTTACTTGGGCATACCGGAAAGGCAAGAGAAAAGTTGGGTTGGCGACCCAAAGTATCTTTCCAAGAACTTGTTCAACGTATGGTAAGGAGCGATATCGATGCCGCACGAAAAGAGAAATTGGAACGACCCAGCTTACAAGAGTTGGAGGAGACAGGTTAGGGAGAGAGATGACTTCAAATGTCAATGGCCCGGATGCGAATGCAAAGGGCGGTTAGAAGTCCATCACATAAAGACTTGGGGGTCTTATCCCGGCCTTAGATATGATCTGTCTAATGGTATCACTTTGTGCAAAAAATGTCACGATGACGTTAAAGGTAAAGAGCGTGACTATGAACAATTTTTTATTAAGGTATTAGAATGGCAAATGCTAGATAAGATTAAAAAGTATAGTAAAGATGAGTAGATTTCACATAATAAAAGATACGAGAGAAAAAGAAGGTCATGGGTGGTGGTTTGAGGAGGATCAATACTGTTCAGGCACCACTAAGGCCAAAGTTGATATAGGCGACTATACAATAGAGGATATGGAGCATCTTCTTTGTATAGAACGTAAAGAATCCGTATCTGAGTTAGCTGGTAACTGCTCTGAGAAAAGATTTTGGAAAGAAATGGATAGAATGGCAACATTCCCACATAAGTTCCTTATATTAGAGTTTTCATGGTTAGATATAGAAAGATATCCTGATGGAGTTATATTTAGTAAAGACCCAATAAAGGATAATAAGATAAGAAGTAAAATTCGTATTAAAGGAAACTATATAATGTCCTTGCTTAGTACTTTAAGAATAGATAAGGGAGTTCATGTCATTGCGGCTGGAGATAGCGAACGAGCACAGCGTATGGCATTCCGAATCATGAGATCAGTATGGGACTATCATAATGGCAAATAACTATGATGTAGATAGTGATGACCTAGCATATCTTAACTTATCTTCTGAGGATGTTAAGGGTCTAAAAAATCCTTTCAAGGAATTACCACAGAAATCTAGGGACAATTTACATCTGCATGCCCTATCTCTTATGAAAAATCCTAAGTATTTCTACTGGACCGCTAAAACTTTATTAAATATAGAATTATTACCGGAGCAGGTTGTTGTTTTGCGTGAGCTATGGAACAAGGCATTTCCTATGTATATTGCAAGTCGTGGCTTTGGCAAGTCGTTTCTTCTTGCGGTTTATGGTGTCTTGCGATGTGCATTAGTTCCGGGAACTAAAATAGTTATTGTAGGTTCTGCCTTTAGGCAGTCCAAAGTTATATTTGAATACATGGACACGATTTGGAGGAATGCTCCACTCTTGCAGAGCATCTGTTCTGATGCTTCTGGGCCTCGTAGAGACGTTGACAGGTGCCAGATGAAGATAAATGAGTCTTGGGCCATGGCAGTGCCACTTGGCGATGGAAGCAAGATTAGAGGTCTTCGTGCTCATACGATTATTGCTGACGAATTCAATTCTATTCCTGTGGATATTTATGAGACTGTTGTTGCGGGTTTTGCTGCTGTGTCTGCTAAACCTACAGATAATGTCAAGAAAGCAGCTAAACGTAGAAAGATGCAGGAAGAAGGAAGGTGGACAGAAGACCAAGAGGATGAATACAAAGATAGGCAACAGAACCAGTCTATCCTAGCTGGAACATGTGGGTATGATTTTGAGCCTTTTGCAGACTATTGGAAAAAATATTGTTCTACAATAAAAAATAAAGGAGACTTTCGCAGAATATCAGATACTGATGAGGGTAATGAAGTTCCAGATTATATGAAAAGATTGGATTGGAAACAATTTTCTGTGGTGAGAATACCATATGAACTCATACCAGAAGGCTTTATGGATGATCAACAGGTTACAAGAGCCAGAGCAACTATGCATAATGGTATCTATCAAATGGAATACGGTGCATGCTTTACGACTGACTCTCAAGGGTTTTTTAGAAGAAGCCTCATTGAGGCAGCAACTGCACATAATAAGAATGTAGAGAAACCTGAGTGGCCTTCATATTGTCCTTCTGTTTTTGATGTTACTACTAGGGGCCAGCAGGACAGGCAGTATGTGTATGGAATTGATCCGGCTAGTGAGCAAGATAACTTTGCTTTAATCATCATAGAACTCCACCCAGAGCACCACAGGCTTGTTTATTCGTGGACCACGAACAAGAAAGACTTTCAGGCACGAATGAGAATGGGACTTACAGATGTAAGTGACTATTATAGCTTCTGTGTTAGGAAGGTTCGTGAGCTTATGAGGGTGTTTCCATGTGCTAGGATTGGCATCGATTCGCAAGGTGGTGGTTTTGCAATTGCTGAAGGTTTAGCGGATGAAGATAAGTTACAACTCGGAGAGAGAAAAATATTACCCATAATCGAGGATAATAAGAAAAAACCCACCGATGATATTGCTGGAGATCATATTCTAGAATATATAAATTTCGCAAGTGCTGAATGGACTAGTAAAGCAAATCATGGTCTTCGTAAAGATGTTGAAGATAAGGTATTATTATTTCCTAGATTTGACACTGTGACACTTTCTCTTATGACTGAAAAAGATAAAATACAATTCAAGAGCTTGAAAGAAACTTATGGAGATTCAGCAGCACTCAAGCTGTATGATACTCTCGAAGACTGTGTTATGGATATTGAAGAGCTTAAAACTGAACTTACTACAGTGGTTGTGAGTGTTACAGCTAATGGAAGAGAAAGGTTCGATACTCCAGAAATAAAACTTGATACAGGGAAAAAGGGTAGAATGAGAAAAGACCGTTATTCTGCTCTAGTTATAGCAAATATGATTGCCCGATCTATGCAAAGGGCAATTCCTGCACCCACTTATGTCAATATTGGTAGAATTATTGGTCAGGGCGGGAAAAATGAACAAGGCGATGGCAGAATGTATGTAGGTCCAGAATGGGCACAATCTTATACTCCCAGTACATGCTTCATGGTCAATAAAAATAATGGACAATAAATAGGTATTGGTGTATATAATATATAGTATTGCAATACCCATTATTCTTCTAGGGAGTAAAATTAATGTCTGATCCAGCATATCGTAGTTGGGCGTCTGAAAAAGATATGGAGCAAGCCTTCGCTGACTATGGCGAGGCTATTACTAATCAAGTATCTAAAGGTTCTTGGTCTTCTTATCGTAGGGATTTTTCTGATCTTACAAGTGATTTAAGTGGTCGTCCCGGTTTACGCCAGCAAGATTTTGATTGGTTTCGTCCAGATTCTAGGGTTCCAACAAATCCTAAAGATGTTATTGGATATGCAAGGCATTCTTACAGAAGAATTGGGTTAATTCGTAACTCTATTGATTTGATGGGTGATTTTGCTTGTCAGGGTGTTAGATTAGCTCATAGAAACAAAAGGGTAGAGAATTTTTATAAGGATTGGTTTAATAGGATAGATGGACAGGCTGTTTCTGAGAGGTTGTGTAACTTATTATTTAGAGAAGCAAATGTCGTAATAAAGTCGAAGACTGCAAAGGTGAATTCTAAAAAGCGGTTAGAGATGCAACGTGCTGTAGCGTCCCCCGATATGCAACCCATAGGAGGGGACATACAGTACGGTAAAAACGAAATACCTTGGAAATACAATTTCCTTGACCCAATGTTAGTAGAGGTTATTGGTGGACCTTTAGCATCGTTAACAGATAAAACTAAGTATGCTATTAAGGTTCCTCCTACTTATGGCATGCACATGAGTAAGATGACTAATAATCCAAATATCGAGATGCAGAAGATTCTTTCTGAGATTCCTAAAGAGCTAAAAAGAGCTATTAGTGAAAATAAACCTATTCCTTTAGATCCAGATAAGACTTTTGTTTATTACTATAAAAAAGATGATTGGCAAGCATGGGCAGATCCTATGACCTATGCCTGCTTTAGAGATTTGATGTTGTATGAGAAATTGAAACTTGCTGATCAAGCAGCGTTGGATGGTGCTATCTCAAAGATTAGGGTGTGGAAACTTGGTAGTTTGGATCATAAGCTTGCTCCTACGCAAGCTGCTTCTAGTGCCTTGGAAAGTATTCTTGGGGCTAATGTTCAAGGTGGCACAAAGGACATTATCTGGGGTCCAGATATTGAATTAATCGAAACAAGCACTGATGTTCAGTCTTTCTTGGGAGAAGAAAAGTATCGTCCAACTCTTATGGCTATCTATGCAGCACTTGGTATTCCTCCAACACTAACAGGAACATTTGGTGCTAGTGGAACTACTAATAACTTTATTTCTTTAAAAACTTTAACTGAGAGGTTAAACTATGTAAGAAGTATTGTTATTAATTTCTGGGAGGAGCAAATTAAGATAATTCAGAAATCTATGGGTTTTAGATACCCCGCTGTTGTTGAATTTGATTATATGAATTTGGAAGATCCTGCCTCTGTTATGAATATTCTTTTAAGTATGGCAGATAGGAACATTCTTAGTGATGAGTATCTACAGAGATACATTAAGGCTAATCCAGATATGGAAACTAGAAGAACTACTAATGAAAATAATAGAAAAGATGAGAAGGTCAGTCCTTTCCATCAGGCAGATCAAGATTTCCAGATGAAAAAGATCACATTGCAAACCGGTCTCACATCTCCTAGTGAGGTCGGTCTGGAACTTGATGAAAAGAAAAATGGTGAGGATTCAGTGTTAAGTATTAGGTCTAAAGATGCTAGGCAAAAGCAAAAGAATCAGGGTGGTGTTCAGGGCAGACCGCAGGACAATGCAGATACTGGTCAAAGAGGAAGACCTAAAAACTCTACAGATTCTGGACCAAGACAGGAAAGAACATTTAAACCTGCATTAAAGGCATCTATACAAACATGGGCCAGAGATGCACAGTATAAAATTGCAGAGTTTATGAATCCGGGGATTTTAGAACAATATACTAAAGGCAGCATGAGAAGTCTTACTGCTGAAGAGTTTGAAAATGCGGAGGAAGTCAAGTTTAATATATTGATGAATTTACAACCATTCTCGGATTTGACATTGGAAAATATGGGTCAAGCTATGACTAGAGCATTTACCAAAACTCATACTAGACAATGTAAAGACTGGATTGACGATACCTCTTCTTCTTTAGATAGAAAATTGAGTATTGATGAAATTAGAAACATAAGAGCCGCTTTTTATGCAGATTTTTATGTTTCAAAATGAAATGGTGTAATTTACGATGGGTAAGACACCTATAACTATATGAGGTAAATATGAAAATTTATCAAGCAGAGATAGATGCTGGTTTAGAAACTCAAATCAAAGCAAATGCTTCTATTGCTTACACTATGCCTACTATGTTAGATAATGATGTTGCTTCTAGTAACACATTTAGTACTGATATAAAAGATATTGTGGCAAAAGCATCTGCGGATGACGATGATGTTTTTAAGGTTTATTCTATACTTGTAAGTACTTCATGGAATAAGAATGATGATGTTTTTAGTCCTGAAGAGGTATGGGCGTCTAGAGAAACTCCAATGTATAAGCCAACTAACTTAGAGCATGATGAAAAAGTTATTGTTGGCAATATTATTGGAAACTGGCCTATTGATAAAAATTTTGATTTATTAGATGGTGGAGTCGATAGTAAAGACTTGCCAGATGTTTATCATATATTGGTTGCTTCTGTTGTTTATAGACAGTGGCAAGATCCAGAATATAAAGCTAGATCTGAACAACTGATTAGGGAAATTCAGTCTGGTCAAAAATGTGTTTCAATGGAGTGTATCTTTAAAGGGTTTGATTATGCTGTAGAGTCACCGAATGGTGAATACCATGTTGTTGCTAGGGGTGACAATACTGCATTTTTAACACAACACTTACGAGCTTATGGTGGTGGAGGTGTTTATCAAGATCACAAGGTTGGTAGGCTATTAAGAAACATTACATTTAGTGGAAAGGGCTTTGTTGCTAATCCGGCAAATCCCGACAGTATTATTTTTAATTCGGATAGAGATTTTCCATTTAGCAAAGCGTCTTGTATAGATGGTTTATGTTTCAACAAAAAAGGTGTATCAAATATTGTTGTTGAAAATCCTATCTCTGAACTCAAACAGGAGAGTGAAATGTCAGATTATTTAGAGAAAGAAGTTGCTGACTTGAAAGTTGCCCTTGACTCTTCTAAGGCAGAAGTTAAAGAGTTAACTGAAAAGTTGTCAGAGGCTTCTGTTAAAGAATATGAGACTCAAATTGAAGAGCTTAAAGCAAGCTTGGCAAATATTGAGACTGAAAAAGAGTCTTTCGTTGCAGTTTCCAAAGCAGCAGAAGAAAAAGTTGCCTCTTTAGAGGCTACTGTTGCTGAATTGACTGAAAAGTTAAATGAAGCCGAAGCAATGATGGGCGATATGAAAGATAAAGAGAAAAAAGTTAAAAGAGTCGCTTCCTTAGTTGAGGCTGGTATGGATTCTGAAGATGCTGCTGCTCAGGTTGACACTTTTGATAATCTTTCTGAAGAGCAATTTGAAGTTTTTGCTGCCATGATGAAAAAGTACAAAGATGGTGGTAAGGTTAAAGCTGAAGATGATGCAGAAGCCAAGCACTGCATGGATGATGACAAAAAGAAGAAAGATGCAGAAGCTGGCATGCATGATGATGATAAGAAGAAGAAAGACGACGAAGCAAAAGCTGAAGAGCTTGAGGCGGAAATCGTTGAGGCTTCTGAAGAAGTTTTAGATACTGCTGAAGTAAGCGAAGAAGACATTAATCTTTCTTTAGCTTCAGAAGATATTGAAGAAGAAGCAGTCGCTTCATTACGTTCCAATCTTACTGATTGGGTTAATAAAAAAGTTTTAAAGAAATAGTTTATTCCTTTATTTAGGAGAATAGAAATATGGCACTTAAACCTGATAGAGTAGAGCATTACACAGATCTCTCATTTTTTATGAATGAAACTGCTGAGAGAGGTCTTATCGTTACCCACAATACTGGTGGTTCTGGTGCGGCCATGGATGATTCCGCTGCCGTTGTTAGAGTCGCAACTGCATCTACTCAAGAGCCTGCTGGTTTGCTCTTGAATGATGTTGTTAACCTTGATTTGACTCGTCAGCATATTAATTATATGCAAGACGAAGTTCAGCAGGGTGGCAAGGTTCTTTTGCTTCGTCAAGGAACTGTCGTCACTGATCAGATTTCCGGCACACCTGTTGTCGGTGAATCTGCACACTTTGATTCTGCTGGTATGCTTGTCACCTCTAGCGAGAATAGTACAAGCGATCCTGTTGGTAGATTTTTATCGACCAAAGACGCAGATGGTTATGCAAAAGTTGACGTTAACATCAACGGTGCAGTAAGCTAGTTTTAATATTTTTGGAGGTTTTTTAATATGAGTAAATATTTTGAATATACAGACGAAATGAACCAGTTGCTTGCAAAAGCAGGTTCTTATGACTCAAATGAGTCTTTAACTGCGATGGCTGAAATTGCCAAAGCTCTTGAGTTGCCTTTGAGAAAAGGTGTTATGGACGGTGATATTCTTGGTGGTATTTTTGAGGCAATTCAGCTTGCTCCCGGTGCTACTAGTGAATTTCCTTTGGATTTCCTTGCTCCCGGCACTGAATCTGAGTTTGTTGCTTACACCATTCCTAATCATGGTCGTATTCCCGAAAGAACTGTTGAAGGCGATTACGTCATGGTTCCGACTTATGACATCGGTGCATCTATCGACTTCCTTTTGAAGTATGCTAGAGACGCACGTTGGGATGTTGTCGGTCGTGCAACTGAAGTTCTTCAGAAGTCTTTTGTTAAGAAGATGAATGATGATGGTTGGCACACACTTCTTTCTGCTGGTGCAGATCGTAACATTTTGATCTACGATGCAGATGCTTCTAATGGAACTTTCTCCAAGAGACTTGTCTCTTTAATGAAGGTTGTTATGAGAAGAAATGGTGGCGGTAACTCTAGCTCCATCAATCGTGGTCAGTTGACTGATCTTTACATTTCACCAGAAGCCGAAGAAGATATTCGCAACTTTGGTGTTGATGAGCTTGATGAAGTTTCTCGTAGAGAAGTTATTACTCAAGAAGGTGGTCTTTTAGCTAGAATGTTTGGTGTTAATCTTCATGTTCTAGATGAGCTTGGAGACGGCCAAGAGTACAATACTTATTATCTAGATGATTTGTCCGGTACTCTTCCTGCTGGTAAGCAAGAAATCGTTGTTGGTCTTGACTTGACCAATCGTGACAGCTTTGTCATGCCAGTTCGCCAAGGCGTTCAAATCTTTGAAGATCCTACCTTGCATCGTCAGCGTCGTGCTGGTATGTATGGTTGGGCAGAACAAGGCTTTGCTGCTCTTGATACTAGAAGAACACTCTTGGGTGCTCTCTAATATCTTATATGTTTTAAATTGACAGCCGGTGGCGGCACTTGCTGCCGCTGGCTTTTTTTGTAGGGGAGAATCTATGGCACAATTTTGCGTTGAGATTCCAGACGATAAAGTTAATGAAGTTTTAAATGCGGTTGGTTCCCAGTATCGATATGAGGCAACAGTTCCTAATCCAGACTTTGACCCATTGTTACCTGTTGATGCAGAAACTAACCCTAGAACAATTCTTAATCCTGAGAATATTGCACAATTTGTAAATAGAAAGACTAGAGAATGGTTGATTGAAAATGTTAAGGCTTACAATGCCAAGGTTGCCTCTGCTGCTGCTAGGCAAGCTGCTATTGATGCCGTAGACTTTGACATCACCGATCCACAACTTTAAATAGGGATTACCTTGAGGATAAGCGATTTTATTTTTTTTATTGTTTTACTATGAGGTATAAATAAATGGCTTATTATCCCATCGACAAAAACCCGTCTGGTTTACTATTTGTTGGAGATCCGGGTGCTAATTCGCTATTAGCTTCCGTAACAAATGTAGTATATGATTCGGGCCAAGGTTTCCTTGGTGTCAATGTAGCCCAGCCAGAGTTTGCGTTAGATGTATCTGGTACGGGTTCGTTTGAAGGAGTTAGGTTCTCGGACGGATCGCTACAAACCACTGCTGCTAGTAGTGCAAGCGATTTACTTACTGTTTCTGGTATTGCACAGAGTGCTACTGATGACCTTGCAACCGCTTCTGGTCATCTGCAAAGTCAGGTCAGTGCAAATGATAGTGATATCAACACTGTCTCTGGTATTGCACAGAGTGCGACTGATGATCTTGCGTCTGCGTCTGGTCATCTTCAAACTCAGATCACTTCTAATGATAGTGATATCTCGGCACTGCAAACTGCTACTGGAAATCTTGATACTAGAGTGACAGCGAATGATAGTGATATCAACACTGTTTCTGGTATTGCACAGAGTGCGACTGATGATCTTGCGTCAGCATCTGGTCATCTTCAAACTCAGATCACATCAAACGATAGTGATATCAACACTGTTTCTGGCATCGCACAGAGTGCGACTGATGACCTTGCCTCGGCGTCTGGTCATCTTCAGACCCAGATCACTTCAAATGATAGTGATATTTCAGCATTACAAGCTGCGACCGGTGTCCTTCGCACAGATGTCGATAGCAATGATGTTGATATTAATGTTGTATCTGGAATCGCACAGAGTGCGACTGATGACCTTGCAACCGCATCTGGTCATCTTCAGACGCAGATTACATCAAACGATGCTGATATTTTAACCGTTTCTGGTCTTATCGGCATTCCCGGAGGTGACGATAAAAGTATTCAGTTTAATAATGCTGGATCTTTTAGCGGAGAGCCTAAATTTACTTGGGATTATGATGTTGATAGATTAACCGTTAGCGGTTCATCACTTTTCTCTGCTACTGGAACAGTTCTTGAAGTTACAAATACCAATGGAACTTCTTTGTTCTCAGTTAAGGATTCTGATGAGGCACAAGTTATTGTTGCCGCACATGCTGGTCAGACTGGCATGCCGTTTGAAGTTAAGGATTCATTTGGTGCCAATGTTGCCTATGTAGATATCGCTGGTAATATCTCTGGTAATCATGTACTCTTTGGAGACGGAACGCTTCAAACCACTGCTGCTGGTAGTGCAAGTGATTTGTTACTTGTTTCTGGCATTGCACAAGAGGCATCTGACGATTTAGCCACTGCCTCTGGTCATCTCCAGACTCAGATCACTTCTAATGATAGTGATATTAGCACTGTTTCTGGTATCGCACAGAGTGCGACTGACGATCTTGCGTCAGCATCTGGTCATCTTCAGACCCAGATTACTTCCAACGACAGTGATATTTCGGCATTGCAAACTGCAACTGGCGTTCTTCGCACAGATGTCGATAGTAATGACGTTGATATTAATATTGTGTCTGGTATCGCACAGAGTGCCACCGATGACCTTGCAACCGCATCTGGTCATCTCCAGACTCAGATCACTTCTAATGATAGTGATATCAGCACTGTTTCTGGTATTGCACAGAGTGCGACTGACGATCTTGCGTCAGCATCTGGTCATCTCCAGACTCAGATCACTTCTAATGATAGTGATATTTCGGCGTTGCAAACTGCAACTGGCGTTCTTCGCACAGATGTCGATAGTAATGACGTTGATATTAATATTGTGTCTGGTATCGCACAGGGTGCAGCGGATGATGTTGTAACTGCTTCTGGTCATCTTCAGAATCAGATTTCATTCAGAACTGTCCAGACTAACCCTGCTCCTGTCGGAGAGTTGACTTTCGATGTCAATATGCTTAGTGGTTCTCTCGACACCTACACCTTGCCTAGCGTTACCTCAAACGCTGGTAAGATTGTTAGAGTTAAGAAAACTGATCAAGTTGTTAACAGACCAGTTACTATTTCTGGTAATGCTGTAGGACAACTGATTGACGAATTGAACGTGTATACTTTGTATAATCAGCATGAAGCTGTTACATTGATTTGTGACGGCTCAAACTGGCAGGTATTCTAATGATGATAATGGAGGAGGGGGAGGAAACTCCCCCTCTCTTCTTATGTAGGATGGACGTATTTATAGTTTTTACTTTCATAAGGATAAAAGGTGTATAATAAGGAATAAAGACTTGCAGGTAAACGGAGGACATTATGCCTATTAAACTTTTTGATAGAGTTAAGCAAAAAACTATCACTACTGGATCTGGGACAGTTACTCTTGGGAGTTCGGTAGATTCTTTTTTAAACTTTTCTAGTGTTTTTTCTGATGGTGATCAGACATTTTATACCATTGAAGGCCCCACTATTTTTGAGGTAGGTCTTGGTACTTATAATGCTGGAACTGTTTCTAGGGATATTGTATTTAAAAGTTCTAATAGCGATCAATTAGTTAATCTTCCGGGTGATTTAAATACTTCTATTTTTGTAACTTATGCAGCTAGTGGTGCAGTTTACACTACTGGTGATAGAATTATTACCAATATTAGCGGAATTACATTTCCAGATGGTAATACCCAAACTATTGCCTACACTGGTCAAGCAGGTGGAGGCGGAGGAACTGATTGGAATCTGTCTGTTGAGGGTGATTCTACAAATATTGGCAATAGTGAAACTGTTGAGTTTACTGGTCAGGGCAATATTGCACTTTCTAGAGATGGGAACACTGTTGAAATTTCTGGTAGTCAACAAGATCTTTCTTCTTATGCTACAACCTCTTATGTTAATACTGTAAGCGGTGGTTTACAATCACAACTTACAGCCAACGATACCGATATTAATGTTGTCTCAGGGATTGCTCAGGGTGCAGCGGATGATGTTACGATTGTCTCAGGGATTGCTCAGGGTACGTCTGATGATGTTGCGACAGCTTCTGGTCATCTTCAGACTCAAATAACGGCAAACGATGTCGATATCAATACTGTTTCTGGGATTGCTCAGGGTGCAGCGGATGATGTTACGGTTGTCTCAGGGATTGTTCAGGGTACAGCGGATGATGTAGCAACTGTCTCTGGTTTGCTATACAATAACTGGAATCTTTCTATTACTGGAAATATCGATAGTATTACAGGTAATGAAACTGTAAATATTACCGGATTAGGATTTACTAGTGTTACATATGACGATGCCACTAATACTATTTATATTTCTAGCGAGGGCGGTGGATCAGGGTCGGGATCAGGATCAGAGGCTATTTTTACTGAGGATCTTTTGGTTTCTTTGTCTGATGGTAAAACCTTTGGAAGGTATCCAGATGGTGCTACAATTCCTGCTTCAGGAAAAACAGCTAGGGAAGTTATTCAACTATCTATTGCTGAACCCCTTAGCCCAACTGTCAACCTGTCGTCACCCACATCAGTTGCATTTAACCAGACGGCAATTAGTAATACATTAAACTTTAATCATACTATTAATAGCGTAGGGGCAAGTGTTAGTAGTGCCTCTTTAGAATTTAGACGAGGAGGGGTTGGGTCATGGACAACATTATCTACTTCTACTTCCACTCCCGATTCATATGTCCATTCATTTACTGATACCAATTTTAATACTAGCGGTATGAATTACAGATACATTGTTACCGATAGTTTAGGTGCATCTAATACTGGAACACATAATATTAATCCGGCATCTTATTCATCACCTAGTATATCTTGGAATTTGGTAGGTAATGCATTATCTGGGGTAGAAACTAATACAAAGAGGGAAAGGGGTAATGTTGATAGCCAAATCAATGGAACAGTAACTAGAAACAGTCCTAATGTTGATTTAATTAGCTATAAGATTCAATATCGTGTTAATGGTGGATCTTGGACAGATATTGGTTCATCGTCGATTGGCCCCGGATCTTCTAGTATTCCAAGTACTGGTCATGATCCTGTAGCTAACAATACAGCAACCCAAATACAGTATAGGATTCAAGTAGTAGATGAATATCAGCAACACCTATCGTCTCAGGTAACATCTTCTNCAAAAACTATTAATTTCCGGTTTTTAATATTTTACGGTGCTTTAGGTTCCGCTCCAACTACATCAAATGGAGTTAGGGCTATTGCAACACAAATATTTAATGATGGAAGTAATCCATTTAATTTAAATACAGGAAGCACATTAAAAGATTTCACTGTCGCTATGCCGAATACTTTAAGCATTAGTCAGGTATTAGATTTAGATGCTTTAAATGCCAACATAACTGCTTCTTATGTAAATAATCCATTCAATGTTGAAGATGCTGGTGGTACTGCTGTGGCATATAACGTTTATACGATGTCAAATTCTGTACCTTATTCATCTAACCATAGACATGAAATAACAAGGAGTTAAGATGTCATTAGAATTACCATTTGGAGTAGCACCGGTTAATCCTGTTCCAGTAGATGCTTATTCTGGACCTTATACTGGTATTGACTTAAGTGCTGCTGTAGCGAGTGCAAATAGTAGTATAGCTTCTGGTGTTAGATTTCAGTCTATGGAAGTTAGGATTATTGTCAGTGGAACCTCATATAAATATTGGTATAATTCTGGCATATCTGATAGTAATTTGATTGCCTTCTCATCTACTGCTAGTGTTAGTGGTGCTAGTGAGGCAGACCTTAATATAGTTTCTGGAATCGCTCAGGGTGCATCTGACGATGTTGCGACAGCCTCTGGTCATCTTCAGACTCAGATTACATCAAATGACAGTGACATTACGGCATTACAAACCGCGACAGGTAGTCTTGACGCGAGAGTTGCTCAAAACGCCAGCGATATTGTAACTGTTTCTGGTCTTACTGGGGGCGGTGGGAGTCCCGGTGGTGATGACAAAAATATTCAGTTTAATAAGGGTGGCGTGTTTAGTGGAGAGCCAAGCTTATCTTGGGATTATGATACTGACATCTTAACTGTTAGTGGATCAACACTTTTGTCTGATACTGGGACGGTGCTTCAGGTTACGAGTACTGGTGGCGACTCACTGTTTGCAGTTGAAGATTCTGATGAGACACAGGTTTCTATTGTTGCCCAGCCGGGTCAGACTGGATTACCGTTTGAGGTCAGAGACGCCTTTAACGATAGTGTCGCATCGATAGACGTTTCNGGTAANATTTCTGGNAATAACATTATTTTCGGAGACGGAACGGTTCAAACTACTGCTGGTGGCAGCGATTCTGCTAGTACAGGAGATCNTCATATAGTATCTGGTATCGCTCAGGGTGCGGCAGANGATGTTGCAACTGTCTCTGGTATCGCTCAGGGTGCGGCAGATGATGTTACAACCGTTTCTGGCTTATTATACAATAACTGGAATGTCAGCGTCACAGGTAATACCGACAGTATCACAACCAATCAAACGGTTACATTTACTGGTCTGGGCACATCGGTGGTCGAATACGACTCTTCGTCCAATACATTGTCCATCTCTGGTGCTGGCGGTGCTGGNATTCCCGGTGGTGATGACAAAAACATTCAGTTCAACAATAGCGGTTCTTTCAGCGGAGAGCAAAATCTCACTTGGGATTACGATACCGACGCATTAACTGTTAGCGGATCAACGGTCCTTGCAAACACGGGAACTATTTTGGAGGTCAGTGATACAGGTGGCTCTGCGTTGTTTAGCGTGGAAGATTCAGACGAAGCCCAATTGGTCATTGGCATGCAGGTTAGTCAGACCGGCCTACCTTTTGAGGTCAGAAATCCACTTGGCTCTGGTGTCGCTTCTATAGACGTTTCCGGTAACATTTCTGGTAACAATATTGTTTTCGGAGATGGAACGGTTCAAACTACTGCTGGTGGCGGCGACTCTGCCAGTACAGGAGATCTTCACACAGTATCTGGTATCGCTCAGGGTGCGGCAGATGATGTTGCAACTGTCTCTGGTATCGCTCAGGGTGCGGCAGATGATGTTACAACCGTTTCTGGCTTATTATACAATAACTGGAATGTCAGCGTCACNGGTAATACCGACAGTATCACAACCAATCAAACGGTTACNTTTACTGGTCTGGGCACATCGGTGGTCGAATACGACTCNTCGTCCAATACATTGTCCATCTCTGGTGCTGGCGGTGCTGGCATTCCCGGTGGTGATGACAAAAACATTCAGTTCAACAATAGCGGTTCTTTCAGCGGAGAGCAAAATCTCACTTGGGATTACGATACCGACGCATTAACTGTTAGCGGATCAACGGTCCTTGCAAACACGGGAACTATTTTGGAGGTCAGTGATACAGGTGGCTCTGCGTTGTTTAGCGTGGAAGATTCAGACGAAGCCCAATTGGTCATTGGCATGCAGGTTAGTCAGACCGGCCTACCTTTTGAGGTCAGAAATCCACTTGGCTCTGGTGTCGCTTCTATAGACGTTTCCGGTAACATTTCTGGTAACAATATTGTTTTCGGAGATGGNACGGTTCANACTACTGCTGGTGGCGGCGACTCTGCCAGTACAGGNGATCTTCANANAGTATCTGGTATCGCTCAGGGTGCGGCAGANGATGTTNCAACTGTCTCTGGTATCGCTCAGGGTGCGGCAGANGATGTTNCAACCGTTTCTGGCTCATTATACAATAACTGGAATGTNAGCGTTACNGGTAATACCGACAGNATCACAACCAATCAAACGGTTACATTTACTGGTCTGGGCACATCGGTGGTCGAATACGACTCCTCGTCCAATACATTGTCCATCTCTGGTGCTGGCGGTGCTGGCATTCCCGGTGGTGATGACAAAAACATTCAGTTCAACAATAGCGGTTCTTTCAGCGGAGAGTCAAATCTCACTTGGGATTACGATACTGACGCATTAACTGTTAGCGGTTCAACAGTTCTATCTGATACTGGGACGGTGCTTCAGGTTACGAGTACTGGTGGCACCACACTGTTTGCAGTTGAAGATTCTGACGAGACGCAGGTTGCTGTTGTTGCCCAGCCGGGTCAGACTGGATTACCGTTTGAGGTCAGAGACGCCTTTAACGATAGTGTCGCATCGATAGACGTTTCTGGTAACATTTCTGGTAATCAAATTATTTTTGAAGATGGAACGGTTCAAACAACTGCTGCTGGTAGTGGTGGTGGAAGTATGAATAGTTGGAATTTGTCTGTAACTGGCAATTCAACTAATATTACTAATGCTGAAACTGTTATATTTAGTGGTCAAGATGCTATTACTACAATAAGAGATGGTAATACAGTTATTATTTCTGGTGCTGCTGGAGGCAGTGGCGGCGGCGGTGGTGGAGGTGTTAGTCCATCAGATTTAAATATAGTATCTGGTATAGCTCAAGGTGCAGCAGATGATGTAGTCATTGTTTCTGGTATCGCTCAGGGTGCATCTGACGATGTTACCACGGCCTCTGGTCATCTTCAGACTCAGATCACGGCAAATGATAGCGATATCAATACTGTTTCTGGCATCGCTCAGGGTGCGGCGGATAATATTGATGTTGTATCTGGTTTAATAATTAACTATAATGCTGATTCAGGTATTGATTTAATCGGTTCCACCTTTGTTATGGGGGGAACTGGGAATTTAGATCAATTAAATATTACATCGATAGATTCTAATCAGGTGCCTTTAACTGTCATGGGTGCTGTTGCTCAGGCAGAAAAGTTACAAGAATGGCAAGATGGTTCATCAAATGTTGTTGCTTATGTAGATAAAAATGGTAATGCATTATTTAGTGGTCTTACTGCATTGGGAGATTTAGATGTAAGTGGATCATTAACTTATATTCATAGTACTAATGTTACTATTGCTGATAAACAATTAGAGCTTGCCTCTAGTAGTGGAAGTGCTATTAGTGGGGATGTGTATATTGATCAAGGTGGTATTGTTCTAAAATCTACTAATGGTGATAAAGAGTGGGTTTGGAGGGATTCTACAGATTCTTGGACTACTAATCAAAACATTGATGTCGGTAGTAATGCTGTTATTTTTGATGGGGTGTCCCAAACAATTGCTTATACTGGGCAGGAACAAGACTTAACAGGATATGCTACAACTGGAGATTTAGATACTGCCTCTGGTCATCTTCAGACTCAGATAACGACAAATGCCGCTGATATTGTAACTGTTTCTGGCCTTGGTAGTAGCCCCGGTGGAAATGACAAAAATATTCAGTTTAATAAGGGCGGCTTTTTTAGTGGCGAGCCAAGTTTAACTTGGGACTATGATACTGATGCATTAAGCGTTAGCGGATCAACGGTCCTTGCAAACACGGGAACTATTTTGGAGGTCAGTGATACAGGTGGCTCTGCGTTGTTTAGCGTCGAAGATTCAGATGAAGCCCAATTGGTCATTGGCATGCAGGTTAGTCAGACCGGCCTACCTTTTGAGGTCAGAAATCCACTTGGCTCTGGTGTCGCTTCTATAGACGTTTCCGGTAACATTTCTGGTAACAATATTGTTTTCGGAGATGGAACGGTTCAAACTACTGCTGGTGGCGGCTCTAGTACAGGAGATCTTCACACAGTATCTGGTATCGCTCAGGGTGCGGCAGATGATGTTGCAACTGTCTCTGGTATCGCTCAGGGTGCGGCAGATGATGTTACAACCGTTTCTGGCTTATTATACAATAACTGGAATGTCAGCGTCACAGGTAATACCGACAGTATCACAACCAATCAAACGGTTACATTTACTGGTCTGGGCACATCGGTGGTCGAATACGACTCTTCGTCCAATACATTGTCCATCTCTGGTGCTGGCGGTGCTGGTATTCCCGGTGGTGATGACAAAAACATTCAGTTCAACAATAGCGGTTCTTTCAGCGGAGAGTCAAATCTCACTTGGGATTACGATACTGACGCATTAACTGTTAGCGGTTCAACAGTTCTATCTGATACTGGGACGGTGCTTCAGGTTACGAGTACTGGTGGCGACTCACTGTTTGCAGTTGAAGATTCTGATGAGACACAGGTTTCTATTGTTGCCCAGCCGGGTCAGACTGGATTACCGTTTGAGGTCAGAGACGCCTTTAACGATAGTGTCGCATCGATAGACGTTTCCGGTAACATTTCTGGGAATAACATTATTTTCGGAGACGGAACGGTTCAAACTACTGCTGGTGGCAGCGATTCTGCTAGTACAGGAGATCTTCATATAGTATCTGGTATCGCTCAGGGTGCGGCAGACGATGTTGCAACTGTCTCTGGTATCGCTCATGGTGCGGCAGATGATGTTGCAACCGTTTCTGGCTTATTATACAATAACTGGAATGTCAGCGTCACAGGTAATACCGACAGTATCACAACCAATCAAACGGTTACATTTACTGGTCTGGGCACATCAGTGGTCGAATACGACTCTTCGTCCAATACATTGTCGATCTCTGGTTCTGGGGGTGCTGGTATCCCCGGCGGTGATAATAAGCACGTTCAGTTTAATAATAGCGGATCTTTCAGTGGAGAGCCAAATCTCACTTGGGATTACGATACTGATGAGTTAACTGTTAGTGGATCAACGGTGCTTGCAAATACAGGAACTGTATTGGAAGTTAGTGATACTGGCGGTTCTGCATTGTTTAGTGTTGAAGATTCAGACGAAGCTCAATTGGTTATTGGAGTGCAGGTTAGTCAGACCGGTTTACCTTTTGAGGTTAGAAATCCTCTTGGCTCTGGTGTTGCCTCTATAGATACTTCTGGTAATATCTCAGGTAATAACATAGTATTTGGAGATGGAACAACTCAAACTAGTGCTGCTAATGCTTATAACTACTGGATAGCTTCTGATAATACAAATTCTGGAGTTGTGTCTTCATTAAGTACTTTAACATTTGCTGAGTCTGGACAGACTTCTATTGCTTATAATAGTGCAACAAATACTTTAACTATTGGTTCTACTGGTGCTGGTGGCTCTACTACTGATTGGAATTTAGCTGTAACTGGTGATTCTACAAATATTGTTAATGGTGATACAGTTTCATTTACTGGTCAAGGCAATATTGATGTATTTAGAAATGGTAATACTGTTGTTATTTCTGGAACAGATCAAGACCTTTCTTCTTATGCTACAAGTACTTATGTAAATACAGTTAGTGGTAACTTACAATCACAGATTACTTTGAATAATGGTGATATTTCAACTGTATCTGGAATCGCTCAGGGTGCTTCTGATGATGTTGCGACGGCTTCTGGTCATCTCCAGACTCAGGTCACGGCAAACGATGCTGACATTAACACTGTTTCGGGTATCGCTCAGGGTGCAGAAAATGATGTAAATACTGTATCAGGTTTACTTTATAATAATTGGAATGTTAATGTTACAGGGAATGTTGATAGTATTGCAACTAATCAAACTGTTGTTTTCACTGGCGTTGGCTTAAGCGATGTCACCTATGATTCTTCTACCAATACGGTAACCATTTCTGGTCAGGGTGGAGGTGGAAGCATGGATAGCTGGAATCTTGCTGTTACTGGAGATTCTACTGTCATTGGTGATTCAGAAACAGTTGATTTTAGCGGTCAAGGTAATGTTTCAATAGTGAGGGATGGAAATACAGTTAAAGTATCCGGCACTGATCAGGATCTATCATCATATGCTACAACATCTTATGTTAACACAACAAGTGGAAACTTACAATCTCAAATTACATCAAACAATACAGATATTAATACTGTTTCCGGTATTGCTCAAGATGCGGCAGATGACGTTACAACTGTTTCCGGTATCGCTCAAGGTGCATCAGATGGAGTAGATATTGTTTCTGGTGTTGCATACAATACATTTATAGTTACTAATAATGGTTTTAGTGATTATGTATTTGATGGCATGGGATTAAATAGTGCTAATGATCCAACTATTTATTTACATAAAGGCCATACATATTACTTTGATAAACAAATTGCTGGTCATCCATTTAGAATTTCTGATAGTGATGGTGGTTCTGTATATCAAGATGCAGATGGAAATAATATAGAAATTGTTGGTCAGGGCGTGTTAAAATTTGAAGTGCCTCAAGATGCTCCAGATAAACTTTATTATTTTTGTACGTCTCATCCATTCTCTATGAAGGGTGAAATATACACAACAGTCAATGTAGATGATATTGATGTTGTTTCTGGTATCGCTCAAGGTGCGTCTGATGATGTTGCGACAGCCTCTGGTCATCTTCAAGCTCAGATCACAGAAAATGATGCTGATATTAACACCGTTTCTGGCATTGCTCAAAATTCAGCGGATGATGTCACTATCGTATCTGGATTAATCATCTCTGATGCGGGTTCAGGGGTAGAATTACTGGGCGATGCTTTTGTAATGGGCGGTACGGGTAGTCTAGACAGTATTAGTATTGTGTCGCTAGATCCCAGCGTGGCACCCGCAACCATCGCAGGTGCAGCAGGTCATTCTTCTAACTTGCAAGAGTGGAAAAATAATATTGGCACCACACTGGCATATGTTGATAAAGATGGTAATGCGATGTTTAGCGGATTAATAGCCCTTGGAAACTTAGAAGTCAGCGGCGATTTAACTTACATCAGCAGTACCAACGTTACTATTCTTGACAAGCAACTTGAGCTTGCTTCTGACACCGGAACTGCAATTAGTGGGGATGTTTATGTTGATCAAGGGGGTATCGTTCTCAAGTCTATCGATGGAGATAAAGAGTGGGTTTGGAGAGATGCTACAGACTCTTGGACTACGAATCAGAATATCGATATGGGTAGTAATGCGGTTATCTTTGACGGTGTTCCTCAAACGATTGCTTATACTGGGCAGGAACAAGACTTAGCAGGGTATGCTACTACTGGAGCCTTAAACATTGTTTCCGGCATTGCTCAGGGTGCATCTGACGATGTTGCCACGGCTTCTGGTCATCTTCAGACTCAGGTCGCGGCAAACGATGCTGACATCAACACTGTTTCTGGTATTGCTCAGGGTGCAGCGAACGACGTTACAACTGTTTCCGGTATTGCTCAGGTTGCGGTAGAAAACATCTCAATTGTTTCCGGTATTGCTCAGGGTGCATCTGACGATGTTGCCACAGCCTCTGGTCATCTTCAGACTCAGGTCACGGCAAATGATGCTGATATTAACACTGTTTC
>FUFK010064809.1_pt1 | contig 35517 bp, 50 predicted proteins | sample 1021851 | NCBI WGS metagenome assembly FUFK01 (sample SAMEA51879418, study PRJEB19060) | metagenome | reverse complement strand
AATAAATTATTTTTTAGCTGTTAATTATAATCATTCTAAAGTGTAGTTTATAATTATTCTAAAGTAGAAAAATTTTAGCCGAAGGCACAGCTTCGCAGGTAATCCGTGCTGGGCATCCCGTCAAGAGCTTTGGGTGGGAGTTGGGATTTGGAATTTGCAGTGGGAGTGGGAATGGGAACTTCGGATCCAGAGAACCTGCTGCTTCAATACTAAAGTCTTATCTTTCTCTCCTTGTCGTTGGGAACGGGAATGGGAGAGCTGTAATCTGTTTCCTGGCTGGGATCGCAGGGTTCATAGTAAAAGTAACAACAGGATAGTGAGCGTTAGCCAACGGAAGCGGGACATGAAAGCCACGCACACTAAACCTGTAATCAAGTATCCCATTACTTCTTCATGATCCTATTTTCACTACCCATGAATCCGTCCTTGTTCTTGCGGTAACTCCAATTGGGCTTCACCTCTTCGCCGACCACGGACTCCGCCCATGTATTGCCGTTTGCAATGCACTTGCTGCCTGGCCTCCCAGTTAATGCATACAGCTTACCAGCTTGTGGTTTGTTTTCTTTTTCAGGTGGGACTTGATCTTCTACTATCTCGTACTTCAGCCATCCTTCGGCTTCGTCCACTCCTTTCATAAACCATTGGTATTGCTGCATGTCATCAAACCTGTAAGTCTTTGTGACCTCACCATCTGTGCCCCATTTAATTGTGACTTTGATCATCTAATCCTCCTCCTTCTCATTGTTAAATCTAACCACCATTACGATTCCATTATCGTCGCTGTGCAACAGTTCATTGTCGTGTTCGGGACACTTTTCAATCCACTCCTTGATTCTTTCATCGTTAACGTCCATATTACACCTCCCTCGTAATTCCATCGGGGTCTGTATGAAACACTACCTTGTCCCCCAACTTTTTCTTCTCCAACAATGTTGGAATATTATTTAATTTACCGACACCTGACTTCTGCGTACCTTCGGTAATCTGCACCCACATCTTCTCCACTAAATCTTCTTCCTTAAACCACACGTAAACGAAATTGGAAAAGGGAAGTTCTTTCTCTTGAGATTTAATTTTAAAGTATGTTTCTTTACCATGCTCTTTGCATGTGAACACAATGTTCTTGATCGTCTTCTTTTTTAATTGTCATCGTACTGCTCCTTTTGTTTATCCCATGAATATAAGATGTTTTACCTAAAAGTCAAACAAAAAAAATTTTATTACGACCTGTGTAGTGAGCTGTGTTCTGGCGATCCCAGCTGGNTCCTGAAGCAGCTAATGTAGATTATCTAACGAGGAATTTTTAATGGGAGATGGGAAGTGGGAAACCAATGGGGTTAAGGTTAACCATCCAACCCCAAGGTTAGGCTTTGAAGCCTTCGAATCCCGATCAACTCTCGCTGATCCCAGGTCGCTGTACTAATTTGCATGCTCTAGTACTCAGGCACAACGACCAGGGATCACGGCAGCCCAACGGACGCAAAACAGGAGCTAATAGTTTTTTGTATGTCGAGCTACCAAGACCTACATATATATCATCATGGGATATTGTCAAGCATTTTATTTTTCCTGCTTTACAGAAGCAGCTGTGCCCAGCACGGATCCTAAGTCTTTCTAAAAGGCATGATAAACCTCATCTTTTGTCAAACGGGAAGTGGGAGTTCGCTGCTGGTCTCCGGATCCAGAGAACCTGTAGCTTCAGAAAAGCCAATGAACAAAGGCTTTTTCTTAACGGGAGTTGGGAGATGCTGCCTGGCCAGGGGACTCCCGCTTCTGAAGGATGGCCAGCAAGATTTCTTTATGAGCGTTGGGAGTTGGGAAATGGCAAATGGGCGATGGGACATCGACCAGTAACGATGGACCATCGTAAAGTTTGAGGGCTCTCTCCGAGAGGGCCTTTTGCAGGACAAATACTAATCCACCTGCTTTGTATCTATTTAAAATCCAAGATTTTTGATATTTAGTTATAGCAAGTCGCTTACCTAAACTTACCTTTAGTTCGAGCCAAAACTCTACACCATTAACACAACAATTAACGTCTGGAATTCCTAGACCTGTGTTTGTTTCTATTCTTTGAAAATGTACGTTTGGCCACGCTTTTTTTAATTCCTGATAAAACTTTGACTCCTGCTTTTTCATTCAAATTTATATTCTTTTGTAGGTAGGGTAAGAACCACTTATTATCTCTAATAACTTGAGACAATTGATTAGCAATTGCATTAACTGTAAGCTCCTCATCTTTAGTTGATGATAAACAATTACCATCTGAATTCAAGCCTGAATTGTCAACAACAGCATGCACAAGCTCATGTAAAAATGAATTAGCTAATGATCTTTCAGATTGATTTTTATCAAGCAGGATCTTTTGCGATACAGGATCATACTCACCAAAAACATGCTGATTCTTATCTGGTATTTCTTTTACCAAGTCTATTTTAATATCTGAGTATCCGACCTTAATCTTCTTTTTTAGAGACATTTACAGTCACCTTCCCTACGTTTGTTGTAAGATGAGCATTGTGTTTCTGATGAAACAACTTCCAAAACTCCTCCTCAGTCTTCCAACTTTTCTTCGACTTCTGTGCTTTCGAGCTGTATTGTTTTGGCGTTTGGGATCTCATCTTTCAGTTCATTGATTTGTTTTATTAATTCATCTTTTGACATTGCAGATAAATCCTGCACTTTTATTTCTTTTTTATCTACGTACAATCCAACTGATTGTCCCAAACGAAATTCTGAGTTTATAGCTGCAGCTAACTGACCTTTATCTTCTGCTACAGCTGATAAATGGTCTAATCTTCTTAAATGCCTTAAATGATCTTTATATTGCTTTGATGCAGAATCACGAAGTCTTTCAATGTAAGCTACAACATGAGGGTGCTTATCCGGGTTAGTTAATAAACTACCAACTTTTTCACAGGTTTTTTCTGAGTAACCTGCGTGTAAGGCAGCTTCTTTCTTTGTTCCTTTCGGATAATGAGATACAAAGTATTCGGCAAACACTCTCTGCTTTGGTGTTAGCAGCTCAGCTCCTTTCATACGTTTCTTTAATGCTACAGCGTTGGTCATAATTTTTAAATCTATATAGGTATATAAAACCTAAAATTAATATCTAGCACAAAAAAGGTCGCCAGACCAGAAGAGTACGTGTTACTAGACTGAAATTCAGTGTACTTTCAGTGTACTAGACTGACAAAATAAGTGTTGATAAATAAGGATAAATGTTACTTTTCCTGTTTTCAGTGTACTATTATGTATTTTTATGATATACATAGTAATTACTTAGGAGATACTATATGGGACCTTGAAAATAGAAGATCAGGCCCCGAGTTCATTCATCTTCGGGGCCATGATCCATCGTCCTAAGACCTTGAAGTGACTTCATATACTCCCTTATCCTTGAATGGTCAACCTTATTAGCAGCAATTATTTCACATTGACTAAGAAATTTCTCAAAACCCATATCTAACTTCATACTATTTGTTAGATTAGTGCAAAAAACTACATTACCTGGTATATATCCCAATGATGAATCAAACCTGTCGATAGATGCATTTGTGCCAATTCTACCCTCACCTCTTTTAAAAGTCATTTGCACACCCGAATATGGACACAGGACGCCGAACAATTTGTACTGATCCTCCCATATTTTNAANAAGCTGTCTAAGTTTAAACTTGTGTATTTTTCTTTTTTACGTCTTTTACAATCAGATATTTTATTTCTAATTAACATTTTAACAAATGCATGGATTGATGAGCTATGTCTTTCATTATCACGATTTAATGCACATACCCCGCATTCATTGCTTAATCTTTTATTTAACACTTTCCAATTAAAATCATTAATTAATTTTGTAACACCACATTTAGAACATATTCTGGTGTTCCGATTCGCTACCCGCAATTTTTCAGAATTCAATAATATTTCTTTTTTCATTATAATCCTTACGCCATTTTATGTAATCAACCTGTGTAGGAGTAAAATAAATTTGTTCCTTATCTACCATCCGAAGATAAGCGTCTTGTATATAAGAACCATCGTAACCAGCAAGGCTGCAAACAATGTCAAAATCAATTTGTCGGCTAGTAAACCATATATGAGCCTTATATTTAAAAATAATAAGCGGACGTTCGATTCCAGGGTAGATAACATCTTCGAAAGCGCGTTGCAGAACAGCTCTCCAAAGCCTTTGTTCTGCTGGTTGTTTTTCATTTTCAAATTCAGTTCTTAGCTCCAACATATTGGTTTAGGCGAGGACGCAGGTGTGTAAATGGTAGCTCTACTACGATGACTAAAGAGAGAGTCACTGCGCCCTCACCTAACTCATTTCACGACACGTAAACCTCGCATCGTTAAACGGTCTTTTTCGGTTTTCTTATAGATCTGATCCATGTGGTTTCTGAAGGCTAGACCACTATCATCAAATCCAAAATCAACACCAGCAAATAGACCATACAATACTGATTTAATTTTTTTAAATTCAGTTCTTGTAGTTCTTGATGCAATTGTTTTAATTGCAGTGTCTAAGTCTTGTGCTGCCACAAATACCTTTCTGTTAATTAACTAATCGGAAAATCTAAAATCTAAGATGCGTTTTTTGAGTTGTCGATACAACTACTACAATTAATAAAGTTATTTGGGTCTAAATGCAAGTCTTTTTTAGACCTGTCTAGACCCTCTTTGAGAACATAATGATTGCCTCTACATTTAGAGCAAGTGGGCTTATCTTTTGTGCCACTAAATGCTTCAATTACTTGTGCCATTTACTTCTTTTATTATCTTGTTTCTATAAGCCTCTGGTGTCATTTTTTTCATTTTTGCACGTCTTTCTATCTCTTTTTTGATTAAAAGAGACATATATTGAGCAGGACCCCTGTGTTCTTTACCACATAGAGCTGTAAGTGTTTCATGATCCTCTTTCCTAACAGCTACGGATTTATGTTTTTGTATGTTCATGCTTATCCTTTTTCATTGTTTCTTTTCCCCGTGCATCCTTATAAAGTGTGTAAGAATTCTTGCCATCAAAATAGTAACCAGTTATCTCTGCCATCCAAATTGGTCCTGATTGTTTTCCAGTTAACATATCTCTGCCATTAAAATTGGTCCTGTTGGTTTTCACAGTTTTTTTATCGATGGATCGCAGAGGTAGATAACTTTTAACCATTAGTTTAAATACCTCTTAATATCTCTCATTGCATCATCAGCTGTATATCCGTGTCTTTTTTCGATAGCTTCAAATAAAGCACGAAGTCTTTTACTACATTCTTCTTGATTGCGTGGTGGAGAATTCTTTATTAAAGTTTCCTCCACCATCTCTTCTATCCCCTCAAACTTACAGAGTTTATCTGTAATCCATTTCAATACAGGGTGGTTTTTTAAATTTAATTTTGTCATGACAGACCTATGATCATCATAATCAGTAATGCCGATGTCATCCTCGGAAAAGAAAACCACAGCCATAAAAATAATACGATCAATATCAAGAAAGCTTTGATCATTTGCCATTTCGTTTCTCCAACATTTTTTTTGCTATCGTATGATCTATGAGATTATACCCTGTATCACCAAGCTGCAAGGTTATATCAGCCATTAAATCACAAGCATTTTTAAATGCTGGGTCTTGGTCTGTAGCATCTTTTGGCACTACATCCATGATTGTAGAACATTTGTCTGAAAATTCTTTTAAAGTGTTTGCAATCATTAGTTTGTACTCCAAAAACGCATTTTTTGTTTTATAGTATTTAGTAAAGTATTGAACAATCTCTCAACATAAGTTTTGTCATCATGAGTTACTGATAGTAATTCATTTTGATTATGAAACAACTTCATAACTTTTGTTCTTTTGTTAAGTTCTACTGTAAACATGTCAGTATCGAGCATATCGCTTTTTACCTGGGATCCATGATCCGTTGTCGGTGATTTTTCAATATCTACTATTTGTTGTGCTACCATTTTTTTCATGTCCCATGTATATATTAATGTCACACTCATTGTCAAGAAATTATTTTAAGACTAATGTGTTAGTATGAAGTTTTATTTTATATTAGCACATATTTGTTTTTCTATGACAGGTGATCCTAATATCCATTGTAAAAGTGCTTACTGGCCTCAAGAATATGAATTAAATGAATGCTTGAACAAGGTGCCTCAAACTAGTATAGATATTCGTAATTCTATGGAAAAACAAGGACTTAAAATTGAATTTATGCAAATAAACTGCATAAAATCTAACACAATTGAGAGTTGACGTAAGTCCCATGATAACCTATATTATTACATGAAATCTTATCGTATTCAAATCAGGCATAAAGGCTGGTATTACGATGAGTTAATAAGTGGAGAAGATGAAGAAGCTGCTTTTGTAAACTTCTTCAAAAAAGGTTTAAAAGGTAATATTCAACCTAAAGACCAAGATCCAATTTATAGGGTGGATCGTCTTTTCTGCACAATTGAGGAGGCTACAAATGGCTTTGGAGCAATTGATAACAAAGAAGCTAGAGTTGGAGTCGAAGTGGGCATCACAGGCGTTACAGCAAAAGCGAGTAACTCCTGAAATGAAATGGCTAGATATTGAGATAAAGGATATTAAAATAAAACTCAATGATCAAAGCGTAAAAGATGCTGAAGCTGAACTACAAACTCAAGCAAACGATATAACAACTTAGTTATATCTTAGAATAATTCTAAATAATCATTAAATTGATAGGGCCCTTATGCTCTCTAAACAGCTGAACCCCAGTCTTTGTTTATTGCAACATCAACTTTTGATGGAACTTTAAGCTCTGATATGCAATTTTCCATAATCTCACGAATTCTTTCAGAATCTTTCGCAGGTCTTACGTTGAAACACAGCTCATCATGTATCTGTATGATAGGTAAAAACCCCTCTTTAAAGCACTCTACCATGGCTTGTTTTACCTGATCTGCTGCTGATCCTTGTATAAGCCTGTTCAAAGCTTTATACGTGCCTGCGCGTTTAATATTGCCTCTTCCATACTTTTGTACGGCCTCTTCTTCTGGCACAGCCTTGTACAAACCAAATGACATTGGCTCCCATTTATTAAATCTACACTTTCTACCACGAATAGTTCTGATCGCTCCGTTTTTATCTGCGGATTCCATGCATCTGTTGGCTAGCTGTCTGACAAATGGGACTCTTTGATTATATTCTTGGAGTAGTAGTTTTGCTTCATCCGTTTGAATTCCCAACTCATTGGAAAGTTTCCTTGCGCCCATTCCGTAAAATATTCCCAAGTTAATGGTTTTTGCTTGTGATCTTGGGATCCCTGCCATGTCGGCGACTGTTTGGTGGAAATCTGCGTTTTCTTTTTCATAAGCCTCTATCAGTTTGTCTGAACCAGGAAACCCAATTGAAGATGCATAATGCACAACGAGTCTTGGCTCTTGTTGACTATAATCAAATGAACCCCATTGTAAACCAGATTCAGGTTTAAATAAAGAGCGTATTCGAGTTCCTAATTCCTTATTTCTAGCAGGTACTTGTTGTAAATTTGGGTTTGCGTAACTAAGTCTTCCAGATACAGTTCCCCCTCCATCACCTCTTAATTGATGTATTTCAGAATGTATCCTACCTTTATGTTGAAATTTTAAAATAGAATCAATAAATGTTGCATGAAATTTGTGTACTTCTCTTGCTTCTCTTATTAATTTTGCTATCGGTGCATCACAATTTAAAAGCCAATTAGCTGTAAACGAAGGCTCTTTTGTTTTTTCAGTCAAAGGATATTTAATATTTAATTTATCGAATGCTTTAGCTATTGAACGAGCTGCAAATATGTCGACCGGTAATCCAGATTCTTTAGTAATTTTATCTAATATTTTTTTTTCTTTTTTTACAAATTCTGTTTTAAGTTTTTCAGCTTCGTTTAAATCCACTCTCACTCCTGTTGCTCTCATGTTTAATAACACAGGAAACAACTCAGTTTCTAATTCAAAAACAGATTGTATTTCTTGTCTAAATATTTCTGTTTTAAGATGTTGCCATAATTTCAACGTAAGGATTGCATCTTGCTCTGCATAAAATCCAACAAATTTAGCAGGTAATTTATACAGCTCTTGTTTAGGGTCTATACCCCACTCACTTGCAGCCTCTTTTAATTCTACTTCTGATTTTGTTTCTCCTAACCAGTCATATCCTAATGAATTTAAACTATAAGAAAATCTGTTCTCATCTACTAAAGCTGATGCAACCATTGTGTCTATAATTCTTCCTGAAATCTTTATGCCATGAGCCCTTAACCAGCCAACATCATAAGATGCATTATGAAAAATCTTATCTCCAGGTCCAGAAACTACTTCTTGTACCCAATCCATAACAATTTTGTAATCCATGTTTGAACCATTTTCATGAGCTATGGGAAAATATCCTGCAAACCCATCTGTAGCCACAGCTACACCAACTATGTTACCATCCATTGTTGGCCAACCAGGTCCTTTTGTTTTTATGTTTGGATCCTTAGTTTCTAAATCTATCGCTATTTCTTTAGCATCTTTTAAATTAGGAAAATGTGATGGAGTCTTCCAATCAGATTCTTTGAAAGTAAAATTTATCTGATGGCTCATTGAAATGATTTTATAATTTTAAGTTTTTCTTCTGCCTGTGCAATCTTATCAACTTGTTTATCAACTTCTTCAATATGTTGTGGATGTTCACCAATACCAACTGATTTTTCTAAATATATTTTAATTGTAGCCTCAGCTGTTGCTATTTCAGCATCATATTTTTTTTCAAGTGCTTCTAATATTATTTCTTTAATTGTCATAAAATTAATCCTAATAGAAAACCTACTACAAAACTGCCTAAAACCAAAACTATTTCAAAACGCCAGTACAGACTCCATGCTGATAATTCTTTTTTTAATTTCAATAGTTTACTCATGAGTTATCAAATGCCTTACAATTGTAGTATATGGATTTAGATCTATATCTTTTACGCACCCACTCAGGGTCATAACAATACCAATGATAAATACAAGTCGGATCATATTTCATTTGTTTCTAAATATTACTATCATTAAAGGTTTAATGTAACCTATTTTATTTTCAGGCTCTTCAGACCCATCGTCGTGACCAAATCTAAATCCTCTTACAGGTTTCTTTAAAAATCTAACCTCACAATTTGGATTATGATAGATATAATCGTGAAAATATTTTGTATGTACTGCAGCTGGTAGTAAAAAAACACCTATAAAGTTTTTTGTATGATACGCTTTTTCAACAAATTTAGGTATTTTCATATCAAACAAAGGATGTATGTAAGCAACTTCACCTGACCAGTCTTTATCTAAACAACTATTCTCTTTGGTGTAATATTTTGGAAGCAAATGATTTTGATCAGATGCGCAACAATCTACTGTAAAGTTAAATTCTTTGGTAAGATCAGCCCATATATCTTTAGGAGTTCTTAACCATTTCATTTCATTAGCAGAAAAAGTTAAATTACTTTTTTTATGTTTCATTTTTTCTTATTCAAATCTCGTAATATTTTTTTCTCAAGTTCACAATAATGAATTATTTTATCAAGATCTTGTTCACCACCCTTTTTTAAATATCTCATAGCATACTTTATCACATTAGATTGAAAAGTATTTAGATTATTTAATCTCATAAATTCATATGGTTGTATATGAAACTTTGTATAGTGATTCCCACCTACCTGCGTGTGTTGTGGAAAAGCTTTATCTAAATCATCTTTATATGTCATACTCCGCACATTCCCTCACATTCAATATTAAACAAATCAAGTTGATCATCTTCAACTTTAAATTTTACGTCTTTTAAAGGCACGCATGATCTATGAATAAATAAGTTGTCTTTGACTTTATCGTTACCTTTTCTTATTTGTTCATCTACTTCACATGCATCTTTGAATTCTTGTGGTCTTTGTGTTTTCATCTCGTGCCAAAATTTATCATCATGAAACGGACAGCCAATGCAAGCTGATTTAGCTGGTGTCCGGTAATCCTTGCCCTTATACCAATCTAGACAATCTTGTCTTGACATTTTCTTTTCTATTAAAGGCCATCTATTCTTTTGCCACCAATCTCTTGATGGTTTCATTCTCATAATTTCATCTGTTGAGATCCCAATCCAAGTTTCAATGTGCTTACCCTTTGGAAACTTAGCATGTTTTTTTAAACCCACCAGCTGTCTACTTTTTCTAGCAATCGGAGTTATTTTATATTCTCTTGTACATTGTCGTCTTAACATCCCTTTTTTATTTGATTCAGGATTTTTTGTAAAAAAAGGTGCTGATGCAAATCTATTACCAGACTCTGACATGGCTTTCATAATATCATCTCTTATTGATGTGCCTTTACCGACTGTATAAACAGGATAAGATACTTGTGTCTTTAACCACTCAAGATGTTCAATAACTGGTTTAGGTTCCCAACCTGTGTCTGCAAAAATTGCAGCGTCAGGCTTTACTCCAAATTCACCTTCTTCAGCCATGAGTGCCATAGTGCTTGACTGGACTCCTGCGCCCAACGATAATATTCTAATTAGTGGCTGTTCCATATTTCATTCTTTTTGTTTCACTTAACATTCTTGCAAGCGGATAATAATATTCACTTGGACTTCTAAGTATATGTATTTGTTTTCTAGCTCTTGTGCTACCCACATACCAGACTCTATGCTCAGAGCTTCTTTCTAATCCTATTTTATTTTGTATTGATGCAACCCAGTTGCTTTTTTCATAGAGAACAACGTGATCAGCTTCACCACCTTTAATTGAATGTATTGTATCAACTACCATCTCTGAATTTTTAACAATATCTATACCAGATTCAATAAGTTTTTCGAAATAAAATTTCTCCTTCTCTGAAAAATTTCTATTAAATACGTTAGTCCAATGTTCTTTTTTTGCACCTAATCCACCCCAAACTGTAAGAAAATCATAATCCATTTCACTATTATCAGCTATATTGTACCAACGTTTAGATTCAATAGATCTAAATCCAAAACCTATTTCGTTTATATACGTGTAGATTATTGATACCTTATCTTTCATAATTTTATCGCCACGCATTAATGATGACCAGGCTTGTATTGCATTCCATTTGTTAAGATCAAAAGACTTTCTGCCTTTTGAATCTTGAAAAAATAAACCCATTTCTCTAGCTTTAAATCTAAGCTCATCTACAATATCGTTTGTTCTCCCTAACATCATCCATGTTCCGTCGGCCGTGAATGGTATGTCTTTGATATTATTGTATGTCGTAATGTGCCCTTTGTATTTTTGTGGAACAAATTCTTTATGCTTTCTACCTTGTATGTAACTAGCGATGTATTGTGAGAAATCATGTATCACAGCTGGTATACGATAAGACTTTTTTAGTATATAATCTCGCCCCGGAAATTCATTAAAATAATCTACATTTGCACCATTCCATTCATAAATAGCTTGATCATCATCTCCTGCNANAAGCACTTTGTCAGAGTGNTTTGCAAGTTTNTATATCAGCTTCCATTGNANTGGAGTTAAATCNTGGGCTTCGTCGACAATCANNGTTTTAAGTTTTGGCGGTTTACCTTTTTCTAAATANTCTTCAATCATGTCTGTAAAATCNACACGATGATCNACCTTAAACTCNTCGTAAGCNTCNATAATTAATCTAAATTTNGCATACACAACNCTTTTTATTTTTTCTTCTTTGTACACATCATCAGGATGCATNANCATNTTNCGTGCTTTATCATANATTCTAAGTGACCAATCGTTCCATACTCNTTGACCATTGTATTTTTCAAATTGTAATTTAGGTAATCCTAATACTTGCGCAAATTCAACCATGTCTACTTCAGGATCTATGACAGGTTTTGTTTTGAAGTTTTGTCTGCAAAAACTATGTATGGTTCTAAAATTTCTAAGATCTTCGTCACTGATGTCTGCAAATTTGTTAGCTGCTCTTTGTTTAGCTTCGTTCACAGCTTTGTTAGTAAAAGATAAATATGCTATCTGATATGGTTTAATTCCTCTAGCAAACAATCTATCAAGCTTGTTTAATAACGTTGTAGTCTTACCTGTACCAGGTGGACCATATATTTTAATTGTTTTTTGTTTTAACATTATCGTCAAACTCCGCAGCTTTTCTTTTAAATAAATTATTAGATCTTTCTATCACAGGTTCTATAAATTTATTACAATACCAAACATTTTTAATTTTAATTTTATCATAATATTCTTTTTTAACAGCACCATTCTTTTTTAAAAAATTAATTAATTCAAATTTCTTAATTGTTTTATTTGATTTACGTATAAATCTTTCAAATGTTTTGTATTTAAACACTACCTTATCATCAAATAAATACCACATATCAGCTTCAATTTGAGATGCGTTATCTGCTTGTTGTGTTTCTTGTGTAAATTGGATCATCATATCTTTGAACTCTTCCTGCGCCTCAGTATCTTCATCGTAGCCTTCTACATCTTGTTGCATGGATTTAAGTTGCATTAAAAATATTCTAAAATCTTTATCTTTTAATTTCTGCCACACAATGTCAGCCTGATCAAACAGAGCTTCTGCAAACAATTGTTGTTGGTTACATGCTTTACCAGTTAACTCTACTGTTTTCTTTTCTATTGTTAAAAAATAAATAGGTGGACTTGTTTTTAATCTTTGAAAGCTATCTACTTTTGGAACGTATGCAGCACTATCAATACCGAAGTCTAATGTTTTACATAATTCAGCATTGCAATGATTTTTCATAGGTAGGTCACTGCATTTATATTGATAATCTTTTTTTTCATATTGTTTTATTAGCCCTTGAACCTCATGACTTGGTAATGGTTCATTAAACGAATCGTTACGATCCCAAACTTCTTTTTGCCACCCATCAGGATTCTTTTTCTTTGCTAGAGTAGCAAAGGCAGTCAACGCATTATTACGATAACCACCTTCACACCCATTGCGAATCAGAGCTTGTAAGCACGGGGGGTACTGATCAAACCCTTTTTCTGCAATATCATTGTCATACACCTTTAGTTCATTAAACCTTTCTGGTGTAAGTCTAAAATTCTGCACCCAATCGTACCACTGAGTAATTGGAACACCCATTCCTGAATCATACATTGCATATCTTGTTGACCTTGCAGCCTGTTGATATGGAATATTGAGCCAATTGCCTAAATCATTCTTATAAACCATTATTTGACGTTGCTTTGGAAAGATCTCACAGCTAGATAGCCCTAAATCGGTCGCTAATAGGCTTAATTTTTCGATCATAAGTTCTGCAGGGGTTGGGGTCAAAACATGCAAAAATAGGTGTATACCGCCTGATTTGGAGCGATAAGGCACTAAAGGATAGTCTCGGTCTCTTATTTTTCTAATTAAAGCTTTATGATCAAGGTCATACTTATCTACATCAATACAACCCCAATAACAAGTATTGTCCTGTCTAATTGGTATGACCCCTAAGTTGATTTCTCCGTTAAGATGTTTTTGAAATAATTCTTTTGTGACTGGGGCACGCTTTGTTATAGCGCGCCCCTTTTCTTTTCCCGTTTTGTTATCTCGAGAACCCTCCAAAAAATATTCGCCATAGGCGATATCCAAACCTTGAAAGATTTCGATAAACTTGTCTAACATTAAATTTCAAACGGAACTGTTTCTTCTGCTTCATGCTTTACCTCAACGCCTTGTTTACAAGTATTATAAAACTCAGCTGCTGTTTTTAGAGTTAGTTCATTTTCAACCGCCCCCGCATGATTGATTATCCAGCTAGTCCAAGAACCTTTAGAATTAGATTCATTAGCCGTAGTTAGATTATACACATTAAAAAAAGATGGTTGTGACACATAAATACCACTTTTATTTTTCACTTTTGGCAATGCTTTCATCATAGAATTCCATTTTCTAGATTTCTTTGTCTGAGTTCTTGACATTGTGATCAAACCTGTTTCTGCAGGTGTACCATCTTTATTAACCAAAAGAACAAAATGATAATTTGTACCTTCAATGTAATTTCCATTGTCTAACATATCTCTATTATCAGGTGATCTTTTTGTTTTTGTTAATATATCCGAAGACGCAGGATAATAGTTTACCGGAGCTTTTTGATCTCCGCCTCTACTTTCCCATTCCACGTATTCAAATTTGTAATAACATGGGACACAAAGAATACCCTCTTCACCAGAATACAAAGCCTTAGTGACTGTATTGATGATCATTCCTGTGTCTGCACCCTCTACAAACTTCTCGTGATTCTTCTTCCTTTCTGGTGATGCATCAGATATCAATTTGATAAAAGGCATCGCCATATTCTCTGCTGTAATGTTTTCAAGTCCAGCACCGCCCATCTCCTCTAACAAACTCGCTGCTATTGGAAGAGAGGCTTTTGGTTTAGGTGCTACAGCTTTGGACTGTTTTACTTGTGCTTGTGGCATGTTTCTCCTATTTTATTTTAGTTTCGTTAGCTATGTAAACTCCAAATAATTCATCAGGTATATCAATACCTTTAGATGTCATTTCTTCCACCCATTTAGATAAAGTAGCATGATGAATGCCTTCTTTTAAATTTGGATTTACACCTTTAGATCGCAAATCAGCTAACAATGATTGCGCCTTGTCGTCTTCCCCCATTCCAAAACTAGCCGACAATTCTGTTTTGATAATATCTCCATGACCTTCTTTTCTTAGCCAACCATATGCTTTTGGCTGATTAGCTTTGGAGATGTAAGCTCTGTACTTTTGTACAATTTCTATAGATCCATGCGGAGTTTTCAAACCCTCTATCTGCATTTCCGTCATTAAATTAGGAATTTGCTCAGAAGATATGGATTCAGCTTTCTTTTTTAAAGATTTTAGGTGATCTTCAGCATTATCTATAGCTTTTTTAGTGTCTAATAGCTCTTTTACAAGCGATGAGACTTTTGTTGTTTTTTCTTTGTCTACACTATCAAGTGAAGTTACAAGAGATTCTACCATTTTTACCTCCAAATAGTGTAATAAATCATTGATTTTTAAAGTCAAGTGAAATATGAGATATGTGTGGTAGCAAAATACAAATTTAAAACTAAACCTTTTAAACATCAGACAGATGCACTTAAGGAGTGTTGGAGTAAGGAATCATTTGCATTGTTTATGGAAATGGGTACAGGAAAAACCAAGGTGCTAATTGATAACCTTGGTATATTATTTATTAATCAAAGAATTAATGCAGCTTTAATAATAGCGACAAAATCTGTATACACTGTTTGGGTGAATGATGAAATACCAAAACATTGCGCAGTCCCTTATGAAATATGTTTATGGAAACCTACGAAAGAAAAAACTGTAACTGAGTTTATTAAAACACCATCACAAAAATGTAAAATTCTTGTTATGAATGTAGAGGCATTCTCAACTAAAAAGGGAGTTAACATAGCATTATCATTTTTACAAAAACATGATGCCATCACTGCTATTGATGAATCTTCAACAATTAAAAATCTTAGAGCTAAACGTACAAAAAATATTTTAAAATTAAGACAATGGTCTCCATATCGTAGAATACTTACAGGAACACCAGTAACTAAGTCACCTATAGATCTTTACTCACAATGTGATTTTTTAGATCCTAAACATTTAGGATTTGCAACCTTTACAGCTTTTAAAAATAGGTATTGTATATTTCAAGTTCTCCATACTTATGGTGATAAACAAATTAATATACCAATTGGATTTAAAAATATTGCAGAGCTTGAAGCAAAAGTAAAAGCATTTTCCTATCGTGTCAAAAAAGAAGATTGTTTAGATTTACCTGCAAAGACATACACAAAAAGAGTTGTACATTTAACAGAAGAACAACAAAAACTTTATAAAGAATTGAAACAAAATGCGATAACAAATTTACAAGGTGAGTATATGACAGTAAACAATGTTATTACTGAGATAATTAGATTACATCAAATAACTGCAGGATTTTTTAAGGGTGAGTCCGGAATTATAAGAGATTTAGAAAATGATAAAATGAAAACTTTAATTGAGATTTTAGAAGAGTCAGATCAAAAGACAATTATCTGGGCTAATTGGATTTATAATATAGAACAAATTACATTAAAAATTAAAGAAATATATGGTCCGTCATCCGTGGTTAATTTTTACGGAGCTGTTAACTCTGAGGACAGATCAGAGGCTATAAGAAGATTTCAAAATGATCCTGGATGTAGGTTTTTTGTAGCTAATCCATCAACCGGTGGCTATGGTCTTACACTTACTAAAGCAACCTGTGTAATTTATTATTCCAATAGTTTTGATGCAGAGTATAGATTACAATCGGAGGAAAGAGCTCACAGGATAGGACAAACAGAAAAGGTAACTTATATTGATTTAATTACTGAGGGGACTGTTGATGAGAAGATTGTTCGTTCTCTGAAGACAAAGTTTCGTCTTTCTGCTCAGACTCTTGGGGAGGTTGTTCGGACGTGGCTATAAAATGATCATACTTCTTCCACCAATCTTCTTTGTATCTTTCGTACTTGTCATCAAATATTTCAAAGCTTTGAAACACTAGATCTCTTGAACACATCAATATTACACCACCCTCTATAGGACCATACTGACTTGTGTGTGCCTCACCATACGCAGCTAATTGAGTATAGTAATCTTGTACTTTAGAATAGTGTTCTTGGCATGGTTTATTAGTTTGTTTGAAATCCACTATGACTGGTCTGCCTTTATATAAACATACTAGGTCAGTTGCTCCTGCATATTTATCCGTATGATGTAATGAAACCTCTGTCCCCCATATCTCTGTAATAGGTTCAAAACCACGTTTAACTATTTCTAAGGCCATTTTTCTAGCTTGTTGACCCTCAGTGGTTGTAGATTCATACCTCTTATCTTGCACATAATACTCGAGGTATTTATGCATCTCAGATCCAATCAATGATGCTTCGTTTTTAATCCTCTCAGCTTCCTCTATACCAACTTTTTCTTGCCACTTTTTTAGCCAACTCGTGTCTTTTGAGGCATTAAGTATTGTTGTAACACTTGGTAATTTTTTGTTATCAACCAGATAAGACCTACCTGATTTTTTAGTTTCTCTATCGTAATGAACGTATTCGTATTTTTTTGTGAGCACGTAGTAGTAATACTACATATGATTTGAAAGTACAGCTAAAAGTATTGCACCTAATCCACCTACTATGAATTTTTCCATTCTAGCGATTCTTGCTTCCATCCTATCTATTCTGTCAAACGTTTGTTTTTGCATATATCTGCATATTCTTTCATGATGTTCTATCTTTTGTAATGCAGATTTTTTAGGCATTTTGATTTCTTTGATTAGCAATTAATTGTCCAATATCATCCTGTGGAAATGCAGCAGCAAATTGTTGTGGCTGTATTTGTTGTCGAATAGGAGCTGTCATTGGTAAGCCAGGTAATCTAGGCAATGCCGCGGTCAGCGGTCCAGGAGGCATTTCTCTTACAGCGTCAGCCATAATTTTTTCTTCGTCTTGATCAAAAGGTGGACCACCTATTATGTTAACAATGTCCTCATACTCAGGCGGTGGTAAAACTTTCTTTTGATCTTCCTCGGGAACTTTAGCAAATAATCTTTCATCATCTTCTTTGTTAAAATGAATATCTTGTGGAGGGGTTGAATCATATGCTTTTGAAGATAATCTATTTAATAATTCTTGAGTAGTCACATCTTCATTACCAAAAGTGATTGGGTCATTTGGGTATTCATTAGTATATTCTCTAAATAAATCTAATACTGCTCTTCTCATAATTGGTAAAGCCACACTTGGAATAGTGCCTTCGTCTAACATTTCAATATAAGTTTTAAATGTTGAACCCACTTTATCCATAATTTTTGGATTAGCTAAAATTTGAGAGGTTTTATTACCAAGAAACAACATTAATATCGTGCCCACTGGTCCCATTCCATACATTGCAATTCCTCCACCTATTGCTCCAGGGCCTGTAAGGACTAATCTTCTAGCTAAGAAGGTAGATGCACTTGGTATATCGTAACTATTTAATGCTTCAACATAACCTAATAAATCTTCTAATTGATTTACCATTTTTGTTCCTGCTTTTTTACCAAATATCATATTAAGTTTTTTCTTATATTCTTCTGTAGGGAATACTAGATTTCTAAATTCATCTGGATCAAATTTTAAATTTCCATAATAAATATCATCTGCCTCACCAGCTTTTTTAATATCATCTAATGTTTTGCCCGGTATTCTAGATAATTCTAATTGTTTTTGTCGTCCTAATATTTCCTCAATAAATGTATCACCTGTATTACGTCTAAATGATTTTTGATAAGCATCAGCTATATAAGAACTAAACAGTCTTCTTAATGAATCATTACCAGCTGCAGTTCCTCTTTTAATTAAATCAAAATCTCCAGTTTTAGGATTGTATTTATGCACATCTGCTTCGAGAAGTTTTTGCAAATCTGTAATAGCATCAAAACTTTGTCTACCTGCACCTGACTTAAATATATTGTTTGACAACATGGTGGCTAACTGATCTTTGTTAATATTACCAGACTCAATAAAACCAGCCAATTGTTTTTCCGTAAATAAATTTTTATCAAAAGATCTTCCTACTTTGTTGGCTAACGAAGTTGTAAAAGAAACTATATTATTTTGATAGAAGTTATTTGCATCATGTAATTGTTTTCTAAGCATATCAATTGCTTCATTATTTAATTTTCTGCCCATCTCAGCTTCTATGTCACCTACAGCTTTTTTTATAGGTTCTGCAGGCTCAAGTATTTGATTAGATATGTTAGCATTTTGCGGTGGATATTTTAAAAATACTTCTTCACCAGGATTTAACTTAATACTACTAAAATCTTTTTCTAAAGATTTTTTTAAATCTTTGTACGCACCAATTATTTCTTGGTTATTAGGTGAGTTAGCAACAGCTTTATTTAATCTTACTTGCAGTTCTAAAAATTCATTTGGTGATATTTTTCTATTATTTTTTAATAATGCCTCCAGCGATTGTCTAAACTGACCAATGGATGTTTGTAACATTTCATTATCAATCATCATTTTAAATTCTGCTGGTGCAAAATCATTGGCTAGTAATGAGTTATATAATTTTCTTGTATGTGCTAAATCTATAATCATTGGATCGCCAAATTGTTTAGACATAGATCTAAAATTATCATACATAACATCCGACATACCTCTAAATCTTACAAAATTATTGGCCATTTGTTCTGCAGCTTCATTTGATACAGAAGCTAATTCAGCTAAATGCATGTTAGGTTGTAAATTAAAATTACTTTCAAAAGCTTGTGTAAATTGTTTATATCTTTGAGCCTTTGCCGCTAATGCAGGGGAGCCTACAAAGGGTAATTGTCCAAATACTTTTGTAAACGCTTTAATAACTCTACCACCAACTGAGTTCGGATCCGCCATTTCAAGGTAAGAAGCCTCCACACCATTTTTTTCTGCTATCCTTTTAATCTGTTTTGNATGATCACCTTCTAAACCTAAAAATTTTCTAACTAAATGCATTCCTCCAAATGTCATAGGTGCTAATAATTCAGCTCCTGCATTCCATGCAAGACCAGTAGCCATNTCATCNGCNGCTCTTANNAAAGGNTTATTNTCCATNTCACCNTTATAACCTCTAGACTCAATACCTTCTTTAGCTCTTATAATATCATCAGCTACATCATATGCTAATCCACCTGCAGTGTACCCTAATGAACCTGCAATCACAGGTCTTATTACTCTAGCTAAGGGTGTTGGTGAGGATATTTTATCAGCAGCACTCTTTACAGCTTTTGCAAATTGATTAGTGCTTGGTTTTGTAAAAACTCCTTTTAAATTTTTAGCTTGCCCTGCATACTTACTTGGGTTTACAATTAGTTGTGCTAATCTTTTTCTGTCCATCATTAATTGTGTAGCGAAGAATCCCATGTCAAATATAGTTGCTATATTATCTCTGTTAAGTATGTCGGCAGTTTTAGCTCTTATAGGATCTTCTTCATACTCTTTTCGCTCTGCTATTGCATCAGCTACTTTTGCTTGCTCTTCAATAACCTGACCAATAGGTTTAGTTTGAATTACACCTTTTTTCTGTAATCCATCTAAAATTTGTAACCTTTCTTTATCTAATTTTCTAAGATCTATTTGATTACTATTAATCAAGTCTGTCATTTGTTGTGGCGTCATTCTTGAATTATTCCTTTCAATTCATCTGCATTAAATAAATTATTAAAAGTTTCTGAACTATTAGGATTGTTTTCATCATATCCTTTTACAAAATCATTAATTTTTTGCTGTTTTTCATCAGCTAGTTGTTCAGAATAAGATTTATCTATCGAATCTAATTCTAATGGATTATAGAAATAAATATCTTTCCATTGATTTCTAATACCTACTAATCTATTTTTAAATTTATCATTTACAACTTTATAAGCTGTAATAATTTCTGTTGGATTATTATCAATAAAAGGTATGTAACCTACAGTTCCACCAAGTCTTTTTTCAGCTCTTTGAATATCAGCAACAGCTAATCTATCTTTATCTTTTAGTGTTTGCGCTAATGAATATGTTGAAAGTAATTCAAGAGTTTCTAACAAGGCTTGAGCCTGAATTTGTTCAGAAGTTGATTCTAAATCGTCACCTAATGCTTCAATTTTTTTAAAAATGTTATCTATTCTTTCATCTACACCATCTTCTATAAGACCCCCCATGGCTTTATATTCTTCATAATTTTGTTTTTCATTATCTGCTAATTTAGCAATAGTCTCTCTATAAGATTTTGAATTAGTTGACATTTTTAAAAGCTCTGCTGCCTTTAATGTTAATTTTTTCCAACCACCTTGTGGACCAATTAAATCTGGGTTTGCTGCAGCTACTTTTATAAAAGTGTTTGTATAAAGTTCACCTGATTTTACTGCTTTGTATTCACTTAACAATTTAGACTTAACTTGTGGATTATCACCAATGTTTACTTGTCCGATCACTTGATCAGGTGTAACTTCTATTCTAACTGATTGGTTACCTATTTGATCGTAAACAATATAAGATCCTGTATCTGTGAGGGATGCAGGAACTGGATCAGATATTTCTCCATTAGGTAATGTATATCTAATTTTTAAAGTTGGTGGTTTCAGTTTTGTAGTTTTTTGATCTGCTTCAATTAATAGTTTAGCTAAATCCATCTCATCTTTTTCTCGCTCTCGTTCAAGAGCTATAGCCATTGGTATCACTTGCTGTCCTGCTTGACCTAGCACATCTAAAAAACCTGTAATACCTGGTTGCATTGTTTTACCACTTGCAAGTCCTGCTGCTAATTGTAAAAGCAATAACCTTCCTGATTTATCGTATCCTTGTTTGCCCATTACACCACGTGCTGCTTCTAATGCATTATTTAAAACAGTCATTTTACCTTGTTTTCTAGCTTCAGCTTCAATATTTGAAAATACCTGCTCTGATTTTCCAATAGTTTTTTTTTGATTGTGAACAGCCATTTGTGTGTCCTTTTTATTTTCGTTTTCATCAGTATTTTCAATGATAGGTTTTTGAGGTTGTAAGTCTGGTGTTTTGTTTTCTAATTTTTCAGGGCCCGTTTCAACATCATCCTCTTTAATTTTTACTTTTGATTTTTCTACAATGTCATTTGTTAATCTTTGATTTTCTGGTGGTATGTAATCTAGTATTCTGCCAAACGTAGGCTTTTGTCCAGTTTGAGATTTTTCCGCTTCGTTTTTTGCTCTTGCTTTTAATCCTTCTCTTCTTGCAAAATCGAAATCTAAATCACCAGCAGGAACATTTTCTGCTATAAACTTCTTTGTTGATTCTGGTAATAAACCATAAATGCCAGTAGTTGCCATGAGTCCAGCTACGTAAGGATTTTTTGGAATCATAGGGCTCATTATAGTTCTTACAGGCTTGTTTTTTAATTGATTAAATACAGAAATTCCTGATTGTTTTAATCCCTCTAATGTAAATGGCGATTTAGGTATTTCCATTTGACCTCCTAATTTCTAGGTGCAAACGCTGAATAAGCTCCAATACCAGTTGCCACAGCTTGACCAAAAGGCGAAGTTGTTGGAGCAAAACCCTGTTGCACGTTTGATTGAGTAGATGGAACACCTCTTTGAATATCTGATAAAAAAGATAATCTTTGAAACGGATCTGTAATTTCTTGAATTCTTGATTGTCGCTCGGCTTCCATTCTAGCTTGTTCCAAACTTCTTTGTAAGCCTCCTGTAGAAGCTAGATTTTGTAAATCTTGTTGTTGTTGAGTTTGTCTGGCTTGTGCTGCAGCTAAATTTGTTTGTGCCTGAAGTTGTTGCCCTGATTGAAAAGCTCCTAAAGCTCCTCTAAACGCTTGTTCTTGAGCTTGACCTATTTGTCCAAATCTAGCTCTTTCTAACTCTCCAATAGCAATACCCTCTCTACCTCCACCGAAGCTACCGCCTCTGACTGCGTTTGCAGCTAATTCATTTCTTCTTATATCAGCTTGACGATTTATTTCATCTGTAATGAAAGACTGATATGGATTTAAAAAATCTTGAAATCTTTGGGATGTAGGATCAACAAGTTGTGCAGCGTCTTCTGCTGCTTGTATAGATGGTAGACCTAAACCTGTTTGTTGTGCTTGAGTCACTGCCATTTGTTCACCAGCAGACATAGGAGCAACTTGAAATGCAGGTAAAGCTAAAGGATCAGCAACAGCTTTAGCAGCCTCATCCATTAATCCTAGTCTTCTAGCTTCTATTTCAGGAGCCTCTCTTATTGTTTGAACGTTTGTAGTGTTTGCGGGTGTTCCGCTTCCACCACCTCCTCCACCTGATGACATTAGTGTAATCCTCCTATAAATTTATCCATTTGTACATGAGTAAAATCATAACCTAATGGTTTAAGCATTTTACTCCAACCAGGTCTTCCATAAATTTCGATCTTTCTACAATCGCAATTTTCAAAAGCCCAGTCTTCAAAGTCTTTTATCTTATCTACCCATAAAGGTAAATCATGTCCTGTAGCTATTCTAACAAGACCTATGTTATAATTTTTTTGTTTCACTATCTGAGTAATACAAACACCATAAACATTATCTTTTTTGTCTACAATAACCCAAAGTTGTTCTATACCTTTGATACAATTTTGTTTTACATCTTCATGATCTCTAAAATTTTGATTTCTATCTAAAGCAGATTGCACATGTCCTTTCACTAATGGCCATATTTTTTCTATTTCATTTGCTTTAAATTGTATTAATTCCATTTAATCTGCCATCTTTTCTAGCTCAGCCATTTGTTTATAAAAAAATTGAGCTCCTAATTTTCTTTGTTCTTTTTTCGATTTACCCCCCATTGCTTTACCAGCTCCTAATACAGATTTTGCTTTTGTAACAAATTCTCCATCTGCTAATTGTGCTAGCATTGTATCTTTGTTACCTGAGCCTTTGCCTGTTTCATCAGTCACCATTTTACCTGATGTTCTTTTGTAATTACTTTCATCATTTTCATCTCTTTTTAATTTAGAGGGTAATACATCAACTATGTCTCCCTTATTAAATTGATTACTTGCAGGTTCATTTGATGCTCTAGATCTAAATGTGTCCATTAATTCTTGTACTTGTGCGGGTGCATCTTCAGCTTCAGGAATTCTTATATCAGAATCTTCCAATAAACTTGTTATGCCACGACCAGTGCTTATTAAAGTTTCTTCGTCTGTCATTTGACCTGATGCCATTCTTTGTAATAAATCTTTAGCACGTTGTACGTCAGTTACTGTCACTACGTCTTTATCTCTTGTCATAGTAGCAAGCTCAACGGCTGTTTTATCCGGATCTTCTTTAAATTTTATTATTAGTTCTGTTGGACTCATATCTGGCATTATTCTAGACATTGGTATTGTTTTAGGTTTTCGACCCATCATACTACGCATAGCTTTAGCAGGTGTTTTATCTCTAGTAAAACTTTCATCAAATCTTTCTCTTAAATAACCAACGATTCCTGGTCCGTCAGCCATTGATTGTTGTTGCATGTCGAATTGTAACATCTCATCATCCGGACTCATTACTTCACCACCTTCTTGCATACCAGAATAAGGTGAGCCCTCTGGATATTTACTATAATCTATTTCTTTACCACTGAATGGTTGAAACATTGAAGGGTCTGCTGCATAAAATCTATTGTAGCCAGGATACTTAGGATCTGGTGCTGGTTTAGGGTCAAACGCGCCTCCAGCAAATAATGCACCTCCTAGACCTGCTGCTCCAAGTCCAACTCTAAATTTTGATATCTCACCATCTCTCATAAAAGGTTTTTCTATTGCTTGGAAACCTTTTTCTATTCTTTGGCCAATAGTTGGCTTTGGCGTTGGCTTTGGTAAAGGAATTTTTGCTGCATCTTGACTAGCTGAAAATGAAGAGATTCCTGACTCAGCACCTGGTGTAGGAGTTTTCATTCCTCCTAATGCTGCTGCAATTGCAGTATCTCTTACTGTTGATTTTAAAAGATCAGATCCTCGTTTACCTTGTAATGCATTGATACCTCCTGATATCAAAGCGGCCATTAATATTGGTGGCATATTTTTCAGCTCCTGTTATAAATACGTATATTATTGTAATTTACTCAATTTTACCACATTCGTCAATAAACCTTCCTTTGAAGGGATAATTACCATGATGTGCTATCTCACTATCAACTAAAGCATAAATACGTCCCCCTATGTCTCTAAATCGCTTACAGAAGGCAAAATCCTCACCTATTATCTGTCCTGTTTCTTTGATAAACTCTGTATCCCAAAAATTATAAGAGTGCTTCGAATCTCTTTCTGATTCATTATGGTAATGTTGTTGTCTCACTTTAAGTTCAGGGTAATGTTCAATCATTTTGAGTATTGCTTCACGTTTAATTAACATGCAACCAGCAGGTCCCTTTTCTATTTCTATTAGACCATGTTCTTCTACGAAATCGTCAGGGTTAAGTATTTTCATAGGATATGTAAATCCACCCTTATTAACTGGTATGTTGTAATCTTTATACATGCCAAGTGCTTTTTTCCAATTAAACATTTTCATTGGATAAGGTATGAGTGTAACTTGTTTATCTAAATCAATCATTCTAAATATATCTTGCTCATTGAATTGTATGTCGGTGTCAACAAATAACATATGTGTGCAATCAGAATGTAAAAACGCTGCAGTACAAGCGTTTCTTCCAAATGTAACTAATGATCCTTTATGTAAATGTAATGTGATGTGCACTTTTCTTTTATGACACTCGGCTTGTAACAAAAATACAGAACGCATATAGTGTATATCTACCTGACCCATGGTCGGAGATGTAAGATATAATTTAATCGGCTTTTTCGAACTCATCCATATACCTTCCTATATACTGATGCTCACCAACATGCATGATATATTTATCGGCTAATGCAAAAATTTTACCACCTATGTCAGTCCATAGTTTACAAAAACCATAGTCTTCACCCATATATGTTTGAGTTTTTTCGTCATGGACAGTATCAAACAAATTATAATAATTAGGAACTTCTTGATATTCTCCGTTGATTACAGAATTTTGCACAATTTTTTTGTTAGGGTAATTTTGTATTAATTTGTCGAACACGATTCTTTTGATTAAAAGACAACCCGCAGGTGCGTGTGTGATTTCAGCAACGCCATTGTTGACTGTAAAGTTAGTTGAGTCTTTTATTCTTACTGGATAAGTGCACGCTCCTGTTTCTAAGTCCTCTGCATTTTTTATTTTACCCTTTTGCATCCTTTCGTAAAGTTTTGCCCATTGTATACTTTTTAAAGGATAAGGTATGCATATTACATCTTTGTCAGCTTCAATCATTTTATACACTGCATCAGGTCCTATGTTAATGTCTGAATCCAAAAACAAAAGATAATCTGCTTGAGTATCTAAAAAAGAGGCAACTGTTAAATTTCTGCCTTGAGTGACTAAAGATGATTTGTGCATTAAAAAACTTACATCATCACCTCTTCTCAACATATGTTTTTGTAATTCAAGCAAACATTGTGCATAGTGTATTGAAACTTCAGAATGCACTGGTGTGCCCACGCATAGTTTAATTTTTTTGTTTTGATCTTCATCATTTAACCATATTGGTTTAGATGGATCGTCAACCTTCACTTCTTTTATTGTTTGATAAGTGCCATCGTTGGACCATATCTTACTTGACATTAGTAACCCCTCGTAAAAAATTCCACCAAGTTTCTGCTTGTTTTTCCCAATTGTAAAATCTTTTATAAAAGTCTTGTTGCATATTAAGGTTATTTTGTATTACATCTAAGTGTAATGTATCTGCTGCAATGTCTATCGCTGTAGCAAATGATTTAGCTAATAGTTTGTAGTCCTCTAAATACTGAACATAAATCGGAAATTCTGAACAAGTTTCAGGCAACGCTCCATAATTAGTTACAATAGAATATAAACCAGCGGACATGCATTCGATTGCTGATATACAAGATGTTTCTTCCCAAATACTTGGGTAAGCAAAGATATGATAATTTTGTAAATTCTCTAAAATATATTCATTTGGTCTATAACCAATATAATTTACATTAGGTAGTTCTGATGCTTGTTTATACAAGGGCACCCACTTATCATCATTAGCTTCCTTAAAAGCATCACCATATACTTGGGTAGAGCTGTAAACATCTAGTTTAATATTTTTGTTTTTTACCATCTGCATTGCAGCTAACAATACATTCAATCCTCTCCAAGGTGTTGGTTGAAATATCATTCTAATAGGTTCGCCTTTTTTATATGGTTTTCTTATAGGAAAAGACGTGCATCCGTTTTTAATAACCATACATTTTTCTGTTGGTAAATTAAAAAGCATTCTGTATTTTTCAAATGTCCAATGAGAATTAAATACATACCAATCATATTTATGATGATTATTTTTATCTTTAAACCACGGATATATATTAGGTTGATCGTATGAGTTTTTTTGCCAAAGTATATTTGGTTTACTAGGATGTAATGGTATTTTTTCAGGTACTGAAGTTGTTATTTGTACCTTATCTAATAGATCATTATCTACGTGATCGTATAAAAATTTTAATTGTAACTCTGTACCACCTGCAGGATCCATTAGCTATTTGTACCAAAGATATCTAGAGAAGCAACTGTTATTTCTAAATCTTGTCTAAAATCATCTTCGGTTGTATCTGTATTTGGATCTGCAACATCAGCGTTAAAAGCTGCTTTATCAGTATAGATTTGACCTGTTCTTTTATTTTTAACTATTTCTTTTGCTTTTGCCGGTATTACTTTCATGATCTACCTTGTCTGTTGTAGGGTTTATAACTTCTTTTTTCTGATTTGGAAAGTGATTTTTTGTGACGACGTGGACGCTTTCTAGGTTTTGGTCTTGGTACAAAATTTACAAATTTTTGTCTAGCCATTTTCTTGAGATCTATCTAACAATGCATAAGTGATTGCACCTTGAATTTTGTTACTACCTGTAGCTGCCTGAACAGTAATTGCATCACCTGCCTCTAGATTTAAACCTGCTGGTGTTGCGTTCACTTGTGTTTTAGCTCCTACCTCATCTCTAAAAAATTCAAATTCTGCACTTGAAGCTGACGTGTCTACTAAGTTCATGTTGACTAAAATAGCTGATGACGCGTCATTGTTAACACAATAAACAGCTTTAATAATTATTGTAGCATCACTAGGGCAGGTCAAAACTGTTGTTTTACTTACGTCAGCTTGTTTATAACCTTGATTTTTATATTGTATTGTCATGACATAAAGTAATTAAATGCATCTTGTTCATTTTTTAAATCTTGTTGGTAGGATGTATTTAATTGATTTTCAATTGTAGCTATTGATTGATTTATTTGTCTCACATTTTCCTGTGAATATTGTGGTTGAGGTTCTGGAATATAAACATTTATCTTTGCCATTAAACTTTTCTACTCCTTCTTATAGATTCTTTACCTCTTNTAAAAATAGANGCAACCTGTGATTTACCCATGACTTTAGCTCTTTGTTCTCCCACAGTCAAGATTTGTATTTTCCTTGCAAATGGTTTAGATACCTTCTTAACTTTAGCAACAGTTTTACGAGCATCAGCAGGAGTCGCAAACTTAATTCCAACAGTATCTTTAGGATTCTCATCTGTATATAATCTCCTACCTGAACCTTTTGGTTTTTTACCAGTTCCTACTTTAGGATCTTTTCTTTTCATTATCTTCTGCCATCCACATTAACATCTGCTCTAAAAGTTCCATATCTCCAACTTTCATTTGTAGATGTATTTTCTATTTTTAAATTAGCTAGTCTTCCCCTTACTCTCGTATCTATTTTGGAAGTTGTTCCTGAAACGTTAAATTGTGTTGTGGTAGTATTTGTTGAAACAGGAAAGTCTTTTGTTCCCAACGTTATTGTAGCATTACCTTGTATATTTTTAAAATCAGGAAGAAACCTACTTATTCTTAAAAGAAATTCTCCATCTCCATCATTAGGTAAATCAAAATCTCCTGATTGCACAAAAGCAGCTATAGCTGTTGAATTTCTATCTAAATCTATTTTATTAATACCAACCTCTTGTGCATAATAAGTTGTAGCTCCAAAAGTATTAGTAGCCCCTGATAGTGTAGGAAATGTCGGAACACCAGTAGAACTATATTCAGTGGCATAGGGAACAGGGTATGTAGATGCATCAGCATAAGTGCTTCTAGCGAGTGTCATAGGTGCCCAAGTGTTCTCCACATAATTATAAACTGCAGTTCTATCATTTTGTTTAGATGGATCAGATATAGGTGTTCCCGCAGGATAAAACCAAACTATTTCATTATACAAAGAATTATGAGATGCAAAAATTATTTCACTAGAAGAGTAGTTAACACCAACATTGTTGCCTGTTGTAGTAAAAACAAAATCTTCAATTAGAGATGGTAGTAATTTGACTGTACCATCGAATACAAAAAAACCACCTGATTGACCCATCCAAAAAACTTTACCATCAGCGTATGCTGCAGCGTGCTGACCTATACAACCACAATTTGACCCGACTTGTCTTATTGAAAAAGTAAATGGTGGACCTACAAATTGCATTAAATATGCTGCAGTATCTGTCAGTATTAAATTATAATCTTTACCAGATATAGCTGTCACAATTTTGTTACCTGTATCTAATCTAAACGTACCAGCTGTATTAGTAGACGTTGGTGCGTATGTTGTAAAATCTTCTTGATCACTAAATCTTATAAACATTGGATCTTGTGTTCCACCAACACCTATACTTGTTTCAGTGCCTAAATGAACAACATGTCTGTCTCTATCTGAAACTATAGTCATTCTTGAAGCTGTTGGTGCACCTGTCATTATAGTGGCTCTATTTTCTAGAGGGTTAGCTGCACCTGCGTCCCATGTAAATGTTTTACCATTTTTTATTGTAGCAACTAATTGTTGTCCAAAATTATCTAATGACCATGAGCCAGGGTCAAGTATTACGTTTGTAGATGTGGATGCTTCTCCCCATTTGCCTGCAGACCAAGTATCTGTACCCCAACCATACCCATATGTTTGTTCTACTGGCCCTATTTTAACATATGGATTAATAGTGGCTGCACCAGCTGAAGACATACCTGTGCCTGTTTCTGTTATAGGCATTACTATTTGAAAACTATTTGTGCCTAAACTAGTTGATTGTATTTCAAATATATTATTTGTAAAATCAGTCGTGTTAAATCTAGTAACAGTAGATTCTCTTACGGCAGTTGCTGTGTCATGAGCAATAGCGGTTGTGCCCCCTGTTCCTCTAGTGCAACCTGTGAGATCGTTAGATGATTTACCAGAATAAGTAATTATTTCATCATTTATTCTAACTGAACCTGATGTAGAAAAACTTGTTGCATCAGCAAGAGTTATTGTAGTAGCTACAGCAGTTATTGCTCCATCTAGAGTGGATGTAGCTCCAGGTACTGTGACCGATGATAAAGTTATATAATCTCCTGCTTGAAATGTGTGTGATGTTTTATTGATAGTTACATTTGCAGAATTATTTGTAGATGTAAATGTGGCTCCTGTTACTGCTGCATCTAAAGGTGTAATGTCATAAAATGCACCTTCATAATAAATATATAATGCTTTACTACTTCCTAACGCTGCATACTTTTCACCAGCGATACTAGTCCAAGTATGTTGTGCTCTTACAGGACCTGATATAGTTGCGCTACCTAAAGCCTCAAACCCACCTATTTTTTCAGGTTGACCATATCTAAATCTCACAAAATCACTATCGATCCATTGTCCCTCTGCTCCAGATGGAGTATCTGATTTATTTATTCCTGGTGCTATTCTTACACTTCTTAACGCCACAGATTACTCCTACGTTAAAGTTTCACCTGTTATAACAAAGGTATTAGATGCAGTGCAAATTAATGTTGCAACGCCTCTAGTTCCTAAAGTTCTGTCTGCATTTGTTCCGTCTTTTGCGAAAAACATTGTTACTCCAGATCTACTAATTGCTATTGTTGATGCAGTGTTATTAAAAATTTTTATTTGTTGTCCTGCAGAAAAAACTCCTGAGGGTACAGTAATTGTGTTCTGTGCTATTATTAATTTACCATGATCTGCTGCAACTAGAGAATATGTAGAGGATTGTGAGTTTGCGGGTAACAATCTTACTTCTCCTTTTGAATCTGAAACAGTTCCAGCAGATGTACTGATATTATTTGTAGCTGCAACTGTAGAACCGAATATAGCTGATCCACTTGTTCTAATTGTATTACAAGTTGTTGCGGCAGTAACAGTTATGTTACTTACATTTATTGTGCCATCAGAACTATTGCCTTGATCTAAAACTGTATCTAAAGTGTTATTAGCTAATTGAATGCCTGATATTAAATTAAGATTTGTACCATCCGAATAACAAAAATGACTTTTACCTTGTGTAAGAGTAAATCCTGTTCCTGAGGAGGTTTTAAAAGTTAACGTATTACCCGAGTGCGTTGTGCCATCCACCACTACATAAAATTTTTCTAAAGAATCTGGTATTGTAACGACTCTAGTTCCTGTAAGAGTTCCTGTAAATTTAAGGACCATATTTCTTGCATTAGATATTGTGCCATCACTCATATCTAAGTCTACATTAGATGATCCCACGTTAACTTCTTGATAACCTGCAATTGCTTGTTGAACAAGATTAAGGTTTGTATTAGTTTTTGTTCCCCATGTACCAGCGTTTTCACCGGTAGCCATAAGTTCAAATCTTAAATCTGCTGAAAATGTCGATGCCATAATTTATTATAACTCCTTTAAGCTGCTATATCAACCTCCGTCCAAACGTTTGTAACTTCAGTATCTACATTACTCCATGATATTATTAAAGGAGAACCCACAGCTGATGTTAATTGTTGACCTGTTACATCTACTTGTTGTTCTAAAAATACAGTTGGTGATCCTATGGCAGATGTTAATGACACTCCTGTAACTGATGCGTTAATATCAATACTAGCTGTTGAATTACCTAAATTAATACTTAAAGCATTTCCAGTAACAGAAACTATCGCATCAGCTGTAGTTCCTACAGCTCCAATTGATGTGCTTAATTGTTGACCCGTAACAATAACATCTGGGTCCGTCTGCGCTTGTCCAACAGCCGTCGTTAATGAAGTGCCTGTTGGTTGAACAACACCAGTACCAACCACACTTAGAGATCCTGTGGAAGATGTTAAAGAAACACCAGTTGCTGCTGCAACTGTGTTAGGTGTTCCTAATGATGCGATCGCATCTTGTGCTATAGCTGTAATTCCTAAACCCATAAATCTCCTATTAGCGGACTAAGATGGTGGTATGTGGATAAATCTCAGCCCGCCAATTATTATACCATGAATTTATTTTCTTTTAAACCATGAGGGAAGACCCAAATGAGGACGTTTATCAAACATATTATCTTTGGCTCCCCAAGTCTTTCGATTGTTATAATGAAGAAAAACTTGAATACACTCTTTTCCCTTAAATTTTTCTCGCCAATGTTCTAGTTCTACCCCTCTATAAACTAACATATCTCCTTGATCTAGATCGACTTTAATTCCTTTTGCATTACTAAATGAAGTTATTTTTTTGCCATCAGGAGCTCCTACATTTTCATTAGGACTAAGATATATGGGCCAATCATCACCACCGAGATTCATTGTTGTAGATATTTCACAAGAAAATCTATCTTTATGTCTTTTTAATTCATCTCCTTTTTTATAAATTCTTGCGTAGCTGTAAGCTGGATATAATTTCAATCCTGTGTGTTTCTCCATGTCTGGTAAACATTTGAGCAATAATGTTTCCATAGCAACATCTGCATAATGAGAATAAGTATTTGGAATCTGTTCATCTTGACCTTCATAATATCCCATAATGGTTTCAAAAGGTGAAAAGTATCTAGTAGCTTTACAAGTATCATAAACTTGTTTTCGCATAGAAAAGTAATTTGCAATAAATGTTGCTAGATCCTTAGATATTGCTTTTCTAATGACTGTGTATTTATTTTTTTTAAACGACATCTCTAGCCATTTCCTTTGGCACAGCTTGAATATTCCAATGTATAAATCTAAATGGTTCTTTACCAAAATCTACCGCAAATTCATGTTCTAAATAACCTGGAAATATTACCATTAAACCTGGTTTTGGTTTTAAATGAAATTGTTCATGACCGGGCCATACACCCTTCAAGTCTGGTTTCATTTTTAATTTTGTTGTTCTTGAACCTGTTTTAGGTTCATGAAATATAGGATATGAAGTTTTATCACTAGCCTTTAAAAAATAAAAACCTGATACATGTTGATTCCAGTGTATATGTGCTGAATGATGTCCACCACCTTTTTTAGCAAACTCTTGTACCCATAACTCACTAAACATGGTTGTATATTGTTGCATGTCATAACCTTGGTGATCTAAATATTCCCAAGACTTTTGACCTACATAATTTCTAAAATCTAAAAAGTCATTATCATTTGTTAATGAATTCGAGTGATACGATCTTCCAAAATCACCATGCTCTCTTATAAATTTTTTTTCTCTTGCTTTAGCATCTTTAATATACTTATTACTTACTTGGTTTAAAGTTTTGACAAACTCTGGTTTTTCTTCTGTCCAAATTACAGTTGGAAAATAACTATTAATAAACATTATCTAAAAGGTGCTCCTAAATGCCAGACAACAAGACTATATCTTGTGCCAGCGGTTACTGGTTTAACTCTATGCCATACAAAAGAAGGAAATACAATAATAGAACCTTTCGGTAATATCTCTTTACATTGTATTCTATGCTTCGATTCATCTCGCATATGTGGATCGTAGTTTCTAAAATCAAATTCTAATTCACCGCCTCTGTATTCGGATCCATCAGTCAATTGACATGTCATAGATAATTTTCTAATTTTACCATGGTCAGGTGTGTTTGGTTTATTATATGGCTTATCCCAACTATCACAATGCCAATCATAATATTGATTTAATTTATATTTTGTAAACTGACAAGATTCAGATCTTTCCCAATCAAAATTCCAACCTGCAGATCTATTTGCTTCGTGGACATATGGGTGTAATTCTTTGTATATCCAAGTATCATTAAGCCATACTAAATCAGATTTTCTTTTACGTTGCATATTTTTAACTTCGTCTTCTTTTAATTTTCTATCACCATAGCCACCAGTTCTAGCCATAACTTCTTTTTGTGCGTTTGCATATTGTATTACTTCATCGCAGAATCTAGGCGGTAATACTCCGGAAAAAAACCAATAATAATTAGATAAATTCATAAGTTATAGTTTGTATAAAATTCAAACTTTCATTTTGATTATTTATAATATTATACATATTAGTTGATGGAAATAATATAAATTTATTATCTGTCAAAGGTATATCCCAACTTCTGCCTGCACGTCTATTATCGTCGTAATAAATTCTTACCATACAATTTTTTACTTTCACTCCATATAATAATGTATAATCAGGAGAATTTCTTAAATCGACTGGATCTATATTTGTTACAGGTAAAGACGTCTCTTTTGGTTTAAAATAATTACCCCATGTTGATTTATTAATTAACTGAAAGTTATAATTTAAGTGAACGTGTTCTCTTATGTAAGTATTTAACATATCAAATGTTCTAGAAAACGGAAAAGCTGAATCTGTTAAATTTGATTTTAGTATATCTTTTTGTAATTTATCTCGGTCAATATCCCAATCTTTGGGCATATCTACATCACCATAATATAAAGCTACTTCAGATAAAATCTTCTTATGCATACCACCTTAATTAATAATTTATGATTGCAGGTCTGTCAAATCCCAAGTTTGATTATCTTCGTTCCAATCATACTGCCATTTATTAGTACCAGCTTCGTTTTGTGAAGTTTGTTCTGCTGTTAATGCAGGAGCATCACCNATTGGTGANTNCCAATTTGCAGTNGTAGTATTTTTTACCCAAGATGCATATGGTTTTTTAGGGAAAAACATATTATTATCTTCATCCCATTCATAACCTATNCCAGCATAGTTTCCTCTAAATGCTTTTGAGTTATCTCCAGAATTATGTTTATTACCTGATGTGTTGTAAGAAGTTTGAATCCACATTTGAGCAGGCCAATTATTATGTGTTTCTAAATATTGTTGTCCTACTGATTCATCCTCAACGCCATCAGCATTTAACATGTCTTTATTATCAAGTGTTAATACTTGAATAACTTTTCCATTCATGCCTAATTTTGCAAAGTGTGCCATAATATTCTCCTTATATATTAATTTTCTTTATCATTCAACTATTGAAACTTATATCTTATTACTACTATTCCTGATCCTCCAGCACCACTCAAACCTCCTATTCCATTAAAAANAGCATCAGCAGCAGCTCCNCCATTTGCACCACCACCGCCACCACCNCCTGTATTTATGGTTCCGTTTCCTCCAGAAACTCCTCCTACTGGTGTTATTGCTCCACAAGATGCACCACCTGTACCACCGCCACCAGTTCCGCCTGTCACAGTTGTATTGTTATGTGCGCTTCCACTAGAGCCACCTCCTGCATAAGCGACAGGACTTCCTGTAATATTTGTTGTAGCACCAGCACCACCTGCAACACCTGGTCTTGGATTATTAGGAGTACAACCTGCATTTGTTTGTGCTGTTCCTGCAGCAGTAGCTCCACCTCCGCCACCTCCTGTGGCTCTAAAATCTGTACCTCCTGCACCACCAGGATTTCCTTGTGAAGGACTTACAGGAGGAGTGTTACCTAATCCTGCAGGGTTTCCAGCCATATCTCTAAGTCCACCACCACCAGATCCTCCATCTATTGTTGCACCACATCCTCTTCCTGGGTGAGTTCTACATCCACCTCCACCACCTGCTGATGTAATTGTAGAAAAAATTGAATTAGATCCTTTTACAGGTGTTGCAGGTGGGCTAGCTGTGCCTCCACCTCCAACTGTAATTGGAAAAGCAGTTGCTGTTAATGTTATTCCTGTTGGTGTAGCTAAAGGACTAGCTGTGTATGAACCTGAAACAGGTGTTGAATGTGATTCTCTAAATCC
>FUFK010037588.1_pt1 | contig 35531 bp, 23 predicted proteins | sample 1021851 | NCBI WGS metagenome assembly FUFK01 (sample SAMEA51879418, study PRJEB19060) | metagenome | reverse complement strand
AGTTTCAGGTTCATTAGATGCTGCTAAATGATATATACCTAACAAAGCTGCATTTGATGCACTTTTGGATTCGGTGCGAGAGCGACGTGCAGCGGGAGGTATGCTCCCCGCAGTGAATACATGGCAGCCCACCGCGCTCAGCATGATGGTCGGTTTGATGGCGCAGATACAGCAACTCTCAGACCGAATCAAGACGCTTGAGGAACGGCATGGTCATGATTGAAGGATGGTTATTGGACGTTCATGAGAGCGAGACAAGTGCCAGCATGGTGGCGTGGATTGTTGACGATCTCGGTGCAGCCCATGGCTGTATCCTCCCTTGGGAGGCCACGATTCATGTTCACGCTTCGCATCGTTCGCTCGACCGGTTGGAACATTGGTTAACACAACCGGAACTACGTCAGCGCTTTGGTATCGGGTCCCTCCTTACCACGCAAGCGCGTTTGAATTTAGAGACCGAGGGGCATGTCGATGTTCTTTCCATCGCTTTACGTTCTTACCAACACATGCGTGCACTTGCGGAACACATTGAAGCAAGGGGGGATTTTCATCGGTTCAAACTCTACTCGGTCGATGCGCATTTGGCTCAACGTTTTCTCAATGAACACGGGTGCATACCGTTTCGACGAGTGCGCTGGTCTTCTTCCGACCCAACCCGGCTTCAACCGGTGAGTGACGAATCGTCAGAGCGTGATGTGTATCCACCGTTTCATGTGGTTCGCCTCGTCGTTGAATTCACGCCGGGCGAGTTTTCTGCACACGGCGATACGGTTGAGCGCATACGATTAGATACGGTTCACGAGCCTGGTCTTTCCTCGCCTCAAACGACGCATTCGTATGCCTTTGAACGCAGGGAATTTGAATCACTGGCGAGCATGCTTACAGCTTTCCAAACGGCCTTTGAGTCAGTGGACCCGGATGTTGTGTTGACCGCTGGGGGCGACCAACATTGGTTCCCATGGTTCGTTGAACAGGCCAAGTTGCACAACATATCGCTTATTCTCGGGCGAACCTCAGAACATTTGCAGCAGTCAACCGGTCAGCGCACCGTCCATTCCTACGGGCAAACACGGCACCGACACGGGGCGTTCTTTCTCAAAGGGCGACTTCATCTTGATATGAAGAACAGTTTCATCGTGAACGAAGGAGGTCTTGCTGGTCTTTTTGAATTGGCGCAACATTCTCGTCAATCTGCACAAATCATTTCCCGCCTTTCACCGGGTTCGGTCATCAGCGCCATACAAATGAGGGTGGCCATGGACGACGGGGTCTTGGTGCCTTGGAAGAAAAACCGTCCTGAAGACACAAAATCAGCACTGGACCTTTTGCATGCAGACAGAGGGGGGTTGTATCTTGACAGTCGCCCAGGCGTGCACGCTTCCGTGATTGAACTCGATTTTGCGAGTCTTTTTCCAAGCATCATCGCTACCCGTAATATCTCGCCTGAAACGTTGAACTGCTCGTGTTGTCAAGCGCCCATTTCCAACACGACAGGAGGGGTGGTGCCGTTGCATCCTCGTGAAGCGGCCCAGGAGTTTCGGGAGCGAACGGTGTCAACAAGATTCGGGCACGGGCTTTTTCCGCTCGCCAATGAGAAGGCCCTCCCCGTACCGGGGCTCAACATGCACACATGTGGGCGAACCCACGGGTTTCTCGGGCGAGTGGTTGCGCCGATTATTGAACGCCGACGGGTTTTGAAAAGTCTGCGAAAGCACAAAGGCGATGTTCATGATTTGCGTCAAAATGCATTGAAATGGTTGCTGGTAACCTGCTTTGGGTACACGGGTTATCGCAATGCCCGGTTTGGTCGTATTGAAGCTCACGAGGCCATTTGTGCGTGGTCTCGAGACCTGTTACTCACAACGATTGAAGCGGCTCAACAAGATGGGTGGGATGTGCTTCATGCCATCGTTGATTGCGTCTGGCTTTCAGATACGAGGGGACGTTCTCCCGAACAACAACGCGCCGCAGCCGAGGATTTTGCAAAACGAATTTCCTCACAGGTTGGTATTCCCCTTGAGTTTGAAGCGCATTACGACTTTATTGCGTTCCTTCCAAGCCGGATGCACGGTTCGGGTTCCCTAACCAAATATTGGGCCTGTGCGGGAGAGGAGTTCAAGGTGCGAGGCATCGAACTTCGTCAGCATTCCACGCCCGACTGGGTCAGGAACCTGCAGCAGACAGGGTTGGAATTGTTGGCTGATGGCGGCCGTGTCCAAGGCCTTCCTTCACTTGCAACCCAACGGTCGGTGTTGATGCACTATCGGAAAGAACTTGAGCGATTGAAAGCAGGAGATATCCCCCTTTCTTCCCTCGTGGTCTCGCGAAGAACATCCAAGGAGTTAGCCGATTATCGCGTCAAGAATTTGACCTACGGTGCGCTCATGCGTGCGCACGAGCGAGGCTATGTTGTGCCACCTGGTGGAAAGGTGCGCTACGTCGTCGTGGACAGTTCGTCCACCGAACCTCTGCAGCGGGTTCGTTTGGTCGAAGAACTTGAGATTTCCAACGAGTACCTCTCCGGATGCAGTGTTCACTATGGTGAACTCGCTGAGCGGGCCATTTGGGCCCTTCTCGCTCCGTTTGGTTGGACCACAGAACAGATTCAAAACGACGGCCGACAACCAAGTCTTCTGGAGTTTCACTCGTCTTGATGCTGAAGGCTAAGGATGCCAACCGATGAGCTCTTTCTCCCGCGAGTAAATCTCCGTTCCCTGATGCGAAAACATGTTTGCGAGATGTTTTCGTAAGGCTGCCAATATCCATGAAGTCCTGAGCGACGGTGTCGAAGATGCAACCTCCTTCTTCGCCGCGTTCCTATCCACGTTCCTTCGAGGTGGTTTTGGGCGTGTCGATGAAGGTGCTGAAGCAATCGTGTGTCACTATGTGGCGAATCAACAATTCCTGTGATGGCAATGACAGCAACATGTTGCCGTTCTGCTAGTTGCTGCAGGATGCGAACATGTCTGCGAAATAGGGTTCTGGATTCAAGGCGTGAAATCGCATCATCGCTGTGCATGGCCAGTATCCCGTCAACCACGACCATGGGTGCACGGGTGATGGCAAGTTCGTGTGGTAAGCGCTCAATTTGTCTGTCCAGTTGATGAAGTGTGAATCCTCGGCTCAAGTACAACCGTGCGAGAGAGGCCTCCACATCCGCCCCCAATGCTTCCAAGCCGGGGATGAAGCGGGAGGGATCTATTCGACAAGCCCCGTCCACCCAATGCACCACTTCTCCCCGAGCCAATGCATGGACGACCCAGTGTTCTGCAACACAACGAATACGCTTTCCTGCACGCCCGGGACCACTGAGTTGGTAGAGTTGTCCATGTACAGGTTGAAGGGCGCTTGTGTCAATGCCCCTGCGCCGCTCAAGAACGCTGGTATCGACTTTGATGGGTGCTCGTTGGTGTTGCATACGAATCATTGAATGTCGGTGAACGATGCCATCTATCTTTGCGCAGACCCCTTGGTTGAACTGAATCATCACATCAAGTTCAAACACCCTTGGCAATGTTGTAGCCATGTGGTGGAGGGTCCAGATGGTGAGGCTGGTGGTGGCCCCAGAGTCATCATACATTGTGACCTTGATGCCTTTTTTGCTGCTGTTGAAACCCTCCACCACGGCTTTGATGACGCCACCCCTCTCATCATCGGCTCTGACCCCAAACAAGGACGTGGACGAGGTATAGTCTCGACCTGTAATTACGCTGCTAGGGCCTATGGTATCCGCTCGGCCATGCCAGTTTCTGAAGCATGGCGTCGTTGTCCTGCTGCTCCGTTTGGTCCGGCGATGTACATTCGTGGAACCAGGAGTTTGTACAGCAGAGCGAGTCGGAAGGTGATGTCGGTTCTCACCGAAGTGGCTGATGTGTTTGAAAAAGCGAGCATTGACGAAGCCTACCTTGACGTAACTGAATATGTGGGTGGTGATTGGGATGCAGCCCTCGCTTTGGCGACGAATTTGCAACAGAAGATCTTTGAAGTTGTGAACCTAACTGCGTCGTTTGGAATCGCACCAACCCGTCTCGTAGCGAAAATGGCGAGTGAGGTGAACAAACCAAATGGTGTGTTCCGTGTCATGCCCGATGAAGTGCAATCCTTCTTCGAAGGCCGTTCCCTCCGGGACATCCCCGGTATTGGTCCAAAGCGGGCAACACAACTCGCTGAATGGGGTTATACTACGGCGGATGAACTGTATGAGTTGGGCGAATTATCGCTGACCCGACTTGCAGGTGAACGCTTTGCTACGTGGTTTATGCGGGTGGTGGATGGAGAGAGCAGCGATGTTGTCAGTCCATTACGAAGTCGCAAATCAATAGGAAAGGAGCACACGTTTGAACGCGACCAAAACGACCACGAAGAGGTCATGCGCCGCCTCGAGCAGTTGGTGTCGTTGGTGATGGAACGAGCGGTTAATCTGGGTGTATCGGGACGATTGGCCGAAGTGAAGATTCGCTACACCGGCTTTGAAACGCACACTTCAGGGCGAAGCATTCCCGTGGCCATGGACGAAGAAGGGGTNTTCAAACGACTTGCGAGCGTTCTCTTTGCGACGAATATACGCCCTGATTCATCGGTTCGCCTCATCGGGTTTCGGCTCGGGCAACTGGAAATTCCCGAATCCCGTCAAACGACGCTCTTTGAAGAGGAATAGGTTCACTCCAACTTGTGCATTCGCGTGAGTGTGGCCGAGAATTCAGCCAGTTCCTCGGGAACCGATAGTCCTGCAATAGGCTGATTCAGCGAAATACCGGCATCTTTCTTCTTAGCCCAAGTTTGACCGTTGAATTCCTGCAAGGCATGCGAAAGCCCGCAAAGCCGACCACCTTCATCGGTACCAACCGCCAATTCGCTTAGTGGTGCTGAGGGGAAAACATCCACATCAACGGATGATGTTCCGTACACCGTGCTTGAGATGTGGTGGGTGAAGAAGGGGCAAACGGGACTGAAAGCCGCCATGAAATCACGTACGATGCGATGCAGCGTCCATGCAGCCGCCTCATCTTCATCGTAGAGTCTTGATTTGACCATTTCGAGGTAGTGGCTTGGCAGCAAACCGGTACCGAAGGTCTTCAAAGCCTGGGTCGCAGTGTAGATGTCCAGATTTGACCACGCCGTTTCAACGGTGTGCATGGTGTTTTGGAATTCAGCGAGAATCCAACGGTCCTCAGGAGCCAAGGATGCGGGCGGTGCCTCAAGGTCCTCTGGTACATCAAATTGAGATGTAAATCGAGCGACGTTGAACAATTTGGTCAAGACGCCGAAGTACTTCTTCTCGATTTCTTCGGGATTGATNTGGAAATCATCGCCNACTTGAGCGTCNCACGCCTTCCACAATCGGAAACATTCACTCCCAATTTTGTTGGCTCGTAATTTGACCGAGCCGTCGGGGCCCTTCACTTGCCAAGAACCGGTTCGTCCACCAGCTCCACATTCGAGGACGGTGTCAGCGTCAATCCCGTTACCGAGGGATTTGCTCATCTTTCGTCCCCAAGGGTCCATGCCGAGGCCGTCGATCCACACGTGTTGGAAACCGGGCTGGTCCAAAACCAAGGTTGACTTGAGCAGCGTGTAATACAACCATGTGCGTACGATTTCCTTGCCTTGAGGTCGCAGTGCTGTTGGGAAGGCTTTGGCAAAAACATCGGGGTGGTTGAGATAACCACTGACGAAAAGGTTGGAGTTTGAAGAATCCATCCAAGTATCGAACACTTTCTCCTCTCCTTTCAGTTGGCCAAGGGTGTCGGCAATGTCGTCGTAGGCTCCCAAGTCCTCTCGCGTGGCTCGGTCCAAAACTCGACTCCCCTTCGGAGGGTCATCCTTCCATGGTTGTACATAGATTCCTGAGGGTGGCACAACGACTTGGGTCTCGTCCTCACTGTACCAAATTGGAATCTCAGTGTGGTACCAACGGCGACGACTGATAGGCCAATCAATGCTGATGTTGTCCATCCAGTCCAGCAGGAATTGNCGATTTCGAATCGGATGAAAACGGATGGATTCGATGTGCTCTCGCATACGGTCTTGAATGTGGGTTTGGCGAACGTACCATTCTTTCAGAAGGATGATTTCAACCGGGTTCTTTCCACGCTCCGAAACGGGTATGTCCTGGTCCCGTTCTACCGTCTGCACCAATCGGCCAGATTTCTCGAGCAGTTCTATGGCCTGTGCTCGTGCCTCCAACACCGTTAATCCCTGCAAGGGTCCGGAAATTTCGGTCATCTTTCCATCAAGGTCGATGGCTTGGAACGGTGCAAGCCCCAGTTCTCTGAACACGGCAACGTCGTTTTGGTCGCCAAATGAACAGACCATTAACACACCCGTGCCGAAATCGGATTTTACCGACGGATGTTGTTGGATGGACACCGTGGACGCCCGTCCAGTGGTTTCCATGGGAAGAGAAATTTGCTGGCCAACCAGGTGCTTGTATCGTTCGTCGTCAGGATGGACAACAACCACGCCACAAGCACAGATGAGTTCAGGACGCGTGGTTGAAATCACGAGTTCTGTGCCGTCTTCACAGGTCCAACGCACATCGACGAGTTTTGTTTTCCGAGGAAGTCGTTCCACTTCAGCGTCGGCGATGGTGGTGCCCTCAACGGGGTCGTAGATGTTGGGGCGGAGATCTTCAACGATGTCCCCTTTCTTGAACAATTCAACGAAGATGGATTGGGTGACGCTGCGATAATCAGGAGCATCGGTCAGGTATTCCCGTGAAAAGTCACAGGACAAACCGACTCGCTTCGCTGTGTTTCGCATGGCTTGCGTAAAGGATTCGATGGTGGTTTCACAGAGCTTGAGAAATTCTTCACGGTCGTAGGTCTTCATCTTTCGTTTGGTGTTTTTCTCAACGGTGAATTCGATGTTAATCCCGTTTCTGTCAACGCCCCAAGGAAAGTAAACTTCCTTCCCAAGAAGCCGTTGACTACGTGCGAGGACATCGATCATCGAGTATTGAGCGACCGCACCGATGTGCCATGTGCCGGACGGGTAAGGAGGTGGTGTATCGATGACAAAGGGTTCTTTTTTGCTTTCTGGATTGAACCCGTACCGCCTGTTGTAGGTTGCTTCGTCAGCGTAATGCGCTTCTTGAATGGTCTTCTCGAGGTCAATGGACCATCTTTTCTCGGGGATTTTTGGGGCTGGCATGTGCCTCACCTGGCCCCGCCTCGGTCAATGAGGTGGGTCCAATCGGTCGGATGAGGGACATCATTTCAATCCGTCGGCTGAACCGAGAAAGACAAGGCGTCAAGGTCCGTGGCGAAGGTAAGCCTTTGAAGGTCAATGGTTTGGCCAAGGATGAGGTGATGGTGTGGCTTCGCAAGATGACGCTTCAAAAATCACCGCCGATGATGAAACTACGCCCGTCTCCCAAGGAAACCGGCGCCTTGATGCCATCTCGGGAAAGAGTCGGGCTGTAAGGGACCAACTCGTAGGCCAAATGAAAACCATTGATTCCAAAAGAACGCTCGATGCCGTCTTGGATGCGCCAAAGCGATTCAAGCGGGAATGGCAAAAAACCGGTGCGACCGGTGCCATCACCAAATTCCCGATACCAACCATCCTCGTCTTCCTTCTGCTCACTGTCTACTTCGTGACCCAATCGGGCTTCCTTGACGGAACGCAATTTGACGACGACCCTGACAATCCTGCTTTGAACGTGAACGGTGACTTGGAAGTCTACCTCCCCGATGGGAGTCGGGTCGCAGAGTTAATCGGTAAAGTAGAAGAAGATTGGTCAACAAACGTGATGGTTGTTTACATCGAATCGAGTAAAAACAACATTACTGACCAGCGGATTTTGCAAGAAATCAGTTATGTTGAAAACATTCTCAATCCATATCTTTCTGACGATTCAGACGACGTCATCTACATTCTTTCTCTCTCCACGGTGCTCAAAGAAGTCAATTCCAGTGCCCCGCGTATACGAGAAGCCATCATCACAGAAGTTGGTGAGCTCGGATGTTCCAACGACCCAACCGAAGATTGTCCCTCGAGGGACTTTGCTCAAAATATAAACGATGGCTTGGCCACAACCGACGATACCTTTGGCGGCTCATATGAGATTCCAAGTCAGACCACCATCGACCTTGTCGTTGGCGAGATGTACACGGATGAGGGTGAGCCATCCGCCGGTATGAACAAACTCGCTCGGGACATCGAGGGCGGTGAAGACGGTGGGCCAGACGGCCTGCTCGACCGAGCCATCATGGCCATTGCCGTCACAGAAGAGCGACCAGCAAAGGACATCATTGCCGATACACAGGAAGTTCTTGACACCATTTCGGTAATGGAACGTGCTTGTTTGTACGATGCAAACGGGAACCCTGTGGAATCGGAGGGCGTTTGCAATTGGGAAGACCTTGGCCTGACCATGGTGCTGACTGGGCCGGTTCCCATCACCAACGCCGTGACAGAATTTTCGTTCAAACTCTTCTGGGACATCTTCCCGAAAGCCGTTGTTCTGGTCGCTATCGGATTGTTTGTTTTCCACTCTGACCTTCTTCAGGCCGGGTTGACTGGCATTCGCCCTCTTCAAGGCTTCAAGGTCATCGTCATCGCCGGTCTACCAACGCTGTGTGCTGTGTTTTGGACCTTAGGTCTCATAGGAGCGACAAATTACGAGGTTACCATGACCGTGATCATCGTCGGGCCCATCTTACTCGCGTTGGGTGTATCGTATGGGTTACATATTACCAATCGTTACGCGGAAGAAGAAGGGACTAAGAGCGAAAAAATGCGGGCTTCGTTGAGTTCTACTGGGCGGGCAGTCTTCCTTTCTGCAGTCACTACGGTCATTGGTTTCATCTCCCTTGTTTTCACACCGATGGCACCCATTCAAACGGTGGGTATTGCCCTTTCTGGCGGAATTGTCATCGTTTACTTCCTGACGATGTTCATGGTTCCCAATTTAACCTTGATTTTGGACTTAAAGAAGCCAAAACATCCACCGCTAAAGGCGTTTGATGTCCTCGTTGACGTCCCCGTGAAGCGAAACAAGGGTGTCATCGGTGTTTTCATCTTGATGATTTTGCTATCGGCCACCATTGGACAAGCCAACGTTGAGGAGAACATCGATTTGCTCGGTATGGCGCCGGAGGGTGAATCTCCAGTCGTCAAAATGAAGCAGTACAGTCGTGAATTTGAGGCCGGTCAAGTCGGCATGGTGCTGGTCAACGCGAACGTCAGCGGTGATTTCAACGACGAGGATGTATCAAACGATGACCCTGTTGCGAATTTACAAAAAATCGACAACCTCGAAGCGTCATTGAACACCGTTGAGAACACAACGGCCGTGTCGGTTGTTTTCTTGATGAAATCCTCCGGTGTTCAGGTGACCGTTTCGGGTGAACAGGTCAACGAATTATTACAACTAATACCATGTGGCGGAAACGAACAATGCGAAGATGTCAAGTCCACAGCTGATGTTTTGCTCAACCAAAGTCAATCGCTGGACGGCTCCTTTTGGGACCTGCTCAACGACCCTGACGCCTTTGGTCTGCCTGGTTCACAGCAGAGTCAAATTTTCCTCTTGGACGTGTTTTATGCTTCGTTGACAAAGGAAACCCGTGAAATCTTCGTCAGCGAGGACTTCAGCCGTTCCCTCATCTATGTGGACATGCCCTTCATCCCTGTGGCAGATACCGCCAAGAGCGTGGATTCAGTCAACGAAAAAGCCGCTACGTTCCAAGGTCGTTACGGCGAAACAGCAGAGGAGTTGACCGGTGTCGCTGCAACTGCTATTGAGGTCAACGAACTCATCGTTGGCTCTCAATGGACCTCCCTAGGCTTTGCAATTATCCTGACACTCATTACCCTCGCCATCGTGTTTAGGGATATTCGATACTCAATTTGGACCACCTCGCCGGTGATTGCAACGGTGGCTTTGCAGTGGCTGGTGATGTGGCGAATGGACGTGCCGTTATCGCTGGTTACGGTCATGATAGGTTCTATTTTGGTCGGTGTAGGGGTTGACTTTTCTATTCACATCGCGAACAGAATACGTGAACTTGGCGGTGGTATCCAAGCGATTCGTAGCGCAGCCGTGGGTACCGGAATGTCGCTCTTTGAGGCCGCTGTGGTCACCTCGCTCGGCATGTTCACCGCATACGATATTCCAATTCCCGAAATTACACCGTTTATCACGGTCATCCTCATTCTGCTTTGGGTCGCTGCTGCCAGCGCACTCATCCTCTTGCCTGCTATCTTCATCACCCTTGAAAAGATGGGCATAGGGGCGGTCAGTGGAAGCAATAACATGGCAAAGAAACTGGGACTGATCCGGACCGCTTCTGCGTCCGAAGACGTGATGGAAGCCGCGTTGATTGACGATGTTGTCGATGCTTGGTAAGCGTTGAGTCCATAGACCCCTTTGGTCTCCCAATGGTCATGAACCACTGGTTGATGAAATCCGAACTTGATGTCTATCCCTACAGTCAGCTCGTTGCAGACGGTTGGACTCATTGGGATGGTGTAAGGAATTACCAGGCGAGAAACATGATGAGAGACGCCATGAAGGTAGGCGATTTGGTGTTGTTTTACCATTCAAACACAAAACCTCCTCATGTGGCCGGCGTTGCCCGTATCACCCGTGAAGGGTACGGTGATTTCACCTCTTGGGACACTTCCAGCAAATATTTTGACGAAAAATCCACTGCAGAAAATCCCCGTTGGTTCATGGTCGACATCGAACCTGTTTGTGAGTTGAACATGGTCCCCCTCCAAGACATGAAGGACAATCCAAATCTGGAAGGCATGCCTCTGATTCAACGTGGCCAGCGCCTCTCCGTTCAGCCAGTGACAAAGGAACAATTTGCCGAAGTCCTGCGCATGGCGGGTGTGGATGCCGCTGATTTGTGAACAGGTGAGGTCATGACAGAACCAGTACCAGTGTCTTCTCGAGCAGCCAACATAGAGTATGCAATTCGAGACGTGGTGGTTCCTGCGGTTCAACTTGAGGCAGAGGGGCATGAAATCATCAAATTGAACATTGGCGACCCCATCGCTTACCCAGGGTTGCCTACACCCCCTCACATGGTTGAGGCTTATGTTCAAGCATTGAAAGGTGGACATAATGGCTATTCTCCGTCCTATGGGCTACCACAACTTCGCAAAGCCATCGCCGATGATGAGCGACGAAAGGGTTGGGATGCGACACCCGATGACATTTATGTTTGCCATGGAGTCACCGAAGCCTTGCAACTGATATTCGCCGCCGTGCTTGAAGAAGGCTCCAAAGTGCTCGCTCCAGGCCCTCACTATCCTCCTTACATGGCCTATCCCCAAATGTTCGGTGCAGAGACGATTGAGTACCAACTGCACCAAAACGACGGATGGAAACCTGATTTCTCAGATATCTCCTCCAAAATGGACGATGACGTTCGTTTGTTGGTTTTGATCAACCCCAACAATCCGTGCGGAACGGTGTGTGGTCCTGAGGATGTGGATGAACTCTTAGCCATCGCACGTGCGTATCCAAATTGTATTGTGGTCGCTGATGAGATTTACGATGGTTTGGACTTTACCGGTCGTCATGTATCGGTGGCGAGTCGGAGTTCGGATGTTCCAGTGATTTCGCTCAACGGCGTGTCCAAGGTCTACTACGCCCCAGGATGGCGTATTGGGTACATGGCCCTCCACGATCCGTCGAATCGTTTGATGCTTGTTCGGGATGGACTTGANCGCCTACTTCGGTCAAGGCTTTGCGCTTCTACACCTGCTCAACTTGGTTACCTCGCCGGCTTGACCGGCGACCGTGCATGGATGGAAGGGTACGGCCAGAAGGTCATGAAACAACGAGACCATTGCCTCAAACGAATCGCCGGCATTGAGGGATTGGAAGTGGAGCAACCCGGTGGCGCATTCTACATGTTCATTCGCCTAACTGATGAGCACTGGGCTGCTGATGACAAAGCCTTCGTTTTGCGTTTACTCCACGAAGAACATATCCTTCTCGTTCATGGAAGCGGTTTTTCACCAGAACTCGGCAAAGGTCATGTTCGCCTGGTTTATTTGGCCGATATTGAGGTCCTTGACGAAGCGTTTGACCGAATGGAACGATTCCTGAATAAGCACCGCTCCTCGGTTGACATGTCGTAGGAGAATTCATCAATCCCAAACCGGAGCGCTGGATACATGAGCCGCGTGCAAATGCTTGGCTTCGCCACGGGTTTTGCTTTGTTGGGTGTGTCAAATGTTTCCGCTGCTTCGGTATCAACCGCATCGGATGTTTCTGTTGAAACCCTTGCTCCGCTCCTCTGTGCCTTAGTCATCGCCTTTTTTGTGCGCCGATGGTTTATTCCACAACAATTGAAGAATTTGCAAGTGGCTTTTGAAATTGAGGATGACCTCTATGAAGTCCATCGAATCACACGAACATTACGAGATTCAAGGCGCCTGCTCAAAGCCGGGCGTGTCGGGTACGGTGTCCTGCTCTACATGATGGGTCTGACCGGGGTGTTGATTCTCATCGCTGAATTGTTGTTCAACGCTGCAGTTTTTGCCCAGTTTAACCTCTATATCATTTCGGCTTTGATTTTGATTCCTGTGCTTATCTCACCTTGGGAAACGCTCAACAGTCAACTTGCTGGTAGGCGACGAGAGGTTCGTTCTTCGGTCAGCGCTGACCTTATCCGGCGCGTCTTTACGCTCGCCTTCCTCGCCATCATCACGCTCTTGGTCCTCGCTTATGGTTTGCAATTGAACGGGACCCTCACGCCGACCTGGATTGCTTTTGCCATGCTGACGTTCATGGCGCCGACAATTTTTGCATACGGCCGGATCATGGGGGCTTCTTGGAACATGCTGCTCATCAATAAGTGGCGAACTGCCCGTGGCCGAAAAAATCCAATTGATCCAGATAAGAATGGATTCATTGGTCGTTTGTTCTCTTTCCTCTTGGTTCTCTTTCTCCTGACCATGCCCATCACGGCGCTGAATGGCATCTTGACGGTGTTCTATGTCATGGTGAACAATCCACCCAACTCAGAAGAGGTGTTGAATTATGGAGGGATTATCGGCTACTCCATTTTCGTACGCATCGACTTGATTTCAGAGATTCTTTTCCATTGGGAGTTCATCAAAGCCTTGCCTCAATTCCTCTCGTTGTACCTCACCCTCAACATCGCCATTGTCGGGTTGGCGTTTATTTTTGAACTGACACGAAACTTGATCCTCGGTGGACAATCCTTCGGTGGAATGTTTGGCGTCATATTGGACACGCCTCGCGAAATACGAGCAGAAAAGTCTGCTCAGGCAAGGCAACTCACCTTTGCCTTCGCTGGATTCTCAGGCTACACGGTGCTGTTGTTGATTCTGGTATGTTACAAAGAATTCGGTGGACTGATGCCGTTTACAAGTACACTTGAAGCAAATAACTTCGATGAAGAGATGCGATTGCTCACCGTATGGTTGTTCATCGCCGTGGGCCAACTGGTTTTCTTGATGACATGGTTGCTTTCCATCAGTCGGTTTGGTCATCTCCTCAACCTCCGATTCGACTTGAATCCCGATGAGCGCCGAGAAGGTGCGGTTCTCCTCGAAGGTGGAGATAAACTCCAACACTTGGTAGAAAACGCTGCGTACAACGAAGATTTAGACATGCTTATCCGAATACAAAACCATGATTTTCCGGGGGATCAAGCACTCATTCGGCAGGAACAATCACGGGCTTCCATGTGGGAAAAAGCGCTGCGAGGACTCTGGCCTGAAGCCATTGAAGCAAGTCGTAAGCTTCTGGCGCAAACTGGTGGCGATAACGATGAGGCACGCATGATCATCGCTACAGGGTACATGGCGCTACGTCGGCTTGATGCTGCACGAGAAGCGCTTCACGGACTTCAACAGCCCGAGGGGTACGACGAGCCTGAAATTTTGTCCTTTATTTGCGAATGGTTGGACCCCTGGAACGGTTCTGTCACTGAAGACGATTTGTGGGATTGGGAAAACAACTCGACCATTGACTATCTCCAACTTCTGTTGAACATGATGCGTGCATGGAAACCCCAGCCCAATGAAATGATGCTGCACAACGACAAGATTTCACAAACTGGCCAACTTTCCATNGTTGCTCTGCTTCGGGCTCAGCGCTTGTATGATGAAGCGCTTGAACTCTCTCTCACATTGGTGCGTAGCGACCCCACAGGTGTCCGGCCTCGTTTGGCCGTTGCCTTGTGTTTGCTCGACACGGGACAGTGGCACGATGCAAAAACCATCCTTGATGAATTGATAAAAAGCGATAGCAAGGACCCGCGTGTCTTGGCCCTCGCCGTTATCTTTGGCTACGGAACGAAGGGCCGTGAACACATGGAGGTCTCGCTGGTCCTCGATGATGAAAAGGAAACCAAAAAGTGGATGAATGCGGCTCCTGTGAATGCTTACGCGGCCCTTCTCCAAAAGGGTGGATTGGATGAGGCTGTCAATGCAAACGTGATGATCGTTGCACACGAAGCGACACGACGGGCGATGCCTCCTCGCTTTTCTGCTGGCGTTCTCTCCAATATTTTCCAATACCTTGTGTTGATTCCGATGTGGTTTGTTCTCGGAATCTTGACCTTCCAAGAAGTGGGGCAAACAGAGGGTTTGTCGGTCCTCGGGGGCTTGCTCTTCATGCATTATTCCTATCGGCGTATCATGCGGCAACAAGAACACCAAATCAAGCATCGTGACCAACGTGGTATGATCAAATACGCTCGGAGGATGAGGCGCTTCAAAGCCACTCCACAAGCCAGCAACATTCCGATTGGAAACCATCTGCTTCTCGGTGGGATTTTGGTCACCGTCAACGGCGTTGTTCTCGACATCGGTTTCCCAGCTTGGTTGTTTGAACGGTTGCCAAAGGAGCCTGAAAAGCGAGTTCGTCAACGGCTTCGACGCCGAGCAGTCGCTATTGAGAAAGGTCGAACACCAAGGGTCTCCCCTCTCGGGAAGGCTTGGTGGTTAAAGCGTCCGAAGGAACATGGAGAGAAGGGGCCCATGCTTGAGCGCAACATCGGCCCTGTGGCTTATCGTGGCCGAACGAATTACGTCCGAAAGAAAGAACCACAATCGTTGAACGACGCTGCTCAAGGAAAGGAGACACCGCTCCAGAAGCGATTCATTCCACGAAACACCATTCGCAGTGAACGGTCGTGAAGTCGTTGTCAACCTACCTCGGACGAGGGTTCAAAGACTGTCCATTGAAGTTCCAGCCATGTCCAATGGCCCGGGTGGTTGGAGTGCGTCAAAAGAACATCTGAAACTTGCCGATGATATCCTTTCAGCGGTCCGGTCAAGTGGCGAGCTGTATCGCAACGGTTTGGGTATGATCGCCTCTGAAAACATCATCTCTCCTGCTGTCCGCGAAATTGTTGGTAGCGACCTTCATGGTCGGTACGCGGAGGGCCTACCGGGAAAACGCTACTACCAAGGATGCGATGATTTTGATACCATTGAAGCATTGGGCATTGAACTTGCACAAGAGGTCTTCAACGCCCCTTTTGCTAACATTCAATCCACCTCTGGAACGGTCTCCAACATCGGAGCACTCAAAGCGCTTGCAAAGCCCGGGGATGCCATCACGGCCGTCTCCACCGCTGACGGGGGCCATATCTCCCATGCTCGGATGGGTGCAGTGGGACTGCGAGACCTCAATCTCACGACCTATCCTTGGAACGAAGAGCGTATGGAGCCCGACATTGATGCTGCCTGCAAAACCATTCGTGAAATCCAACCAAAGGTGGCGTTGTTTGGACAATCCGTGTTCCTCTTCCCAACCCCCCTGCGGGAGATGGCCGATGCCGCAAAGGAAGTTGGTGCTTCGGTCATGTACGACGGCGCTCACGTATTGGGCTTGATTGCTGGTGGTCAATTCCAGGACCCACTTCGTGAGGGAGCTGACCTGATGACGGGTTCGAGCCACAAGACGTTCCCCGGTCCTCAAGGTGGGTTTCTCTTGTCCTCCTCCGAGGATACGACCTTCCAACGTCGGCTAAACACGGCAATGTTTCCCGGTGTATGNTCNTCCTATCATCTGCACCATGTTGCGGGCAAAGTCATGGCCCTGGCTGAATTTAAAGAATACGGGGAAGCCTATGCAAAGGACACCGTTTCCAACGCCCAAGCCTTTGCTGCTGCTTTGGCAACTGAGGGCTTTGATGTGTTGGCCGAAAGCCGAGGCTACACGGCATCTCACCAGGTCCTGACCCGCCATGGTGATCTTGATTCAGGCGCCGGAGCGAAAGCGGCGCAACGTCTTGAAGAGGCCGGTATCATCACCAACATGAACATGCTACCGGGTGATACCAAAGCACTCGCTCCTTCCGGATTACGCTTGGGTGTTCAGGAATTGACACGCGTAGGATTTTCAATCCAAGATATGGAAGAAGTTGCCCGGTTGTATGCCCGGGTGTTGTTGCACGGTGAAGACCCCGGGGCAGTCAAAAGAGATGTTCATGCTTTGAAAGCGGACCATCAAACCATACGTTATTGTTTCAACGAGAGCGAACGAACGGGTTATCCTGAGTAGGTTGGAACGTTGATGAGCGATGCATTCTCGGAGATGAATTCATCCTTCACGTTTGGTGATGACGGATTTTTTCTCGACCCCTTTGGCCAGCCGTGTGTACTGATGGGTGTCGTTGAGTTTTCGAAATTCTGCCATCATCTTGATGCTCTGTTTGAATCACCGCTCGGTCGCAAGCTCATTTATGCGGCGACGGACGCCGAAGAGCGGATACTTGCAGTCCAACCAAATGTTCAGTTTGGACGCTGGTTCGGGAAATCCAAAGCGCAAAAACGTCTCGAAAAACGAGCGATGGAGATGGGCTGGGGCGAATTTCGTGAGGCCTCCATTTCCGGGCCGGCCCATGATGGGTTGACCGTGGGATTCTCTCTGGCCCACCACGAGCACATCTCACAGCAACGAGCAAATGTACAATGGAACCAAGTCAGTGCAGACATGATCCATTTGGAATTCGCCACGAAAAACGAGGACATCACGCCTGCCCCCTCTCCTCCCCAACTTCCATGGTTTGGCTCAGAACACCAAGGACTTTCATCGAGTTATCTCGATATTGAACTCGACCGGAGGTCGTCTTCTTTCTTCAACGGTGATGAGCGTTCCTTTTTCCTCCCTACCCATGTCTTCTTGCACTTGTTTGGTTCACTCCTAGGCAGGCCCCTTTCAGAGGATTTTTCTGCTCAATTCAGCTTTGAAGTTGAAGAAAGCATGGAACATGCTCCGACATTTCTTGCCGCAGTTCTTGCTGCCAGCAAGGCCTTTGAAGCAAATGAGCGCCCTGTCTATGTTCAATCAGCGGGCGACTGGGAGGGGCATTTCACCGACCGATTGACCAAGAGGGGTTTTGGTCAGGTACGGGTTGAACAAAGCATTCTCGACGAGGATTTCTCAACTTTTTCAGTTCGATCGCCCGTAGCACCTGTGGCGATTGGTCTGCTGATTGGGATGTGGCAAAGGGCCCATGGAATGATCGGTGAGGTCAAGATCGAAGTCGTCTCAGATTCACTCCTCGTCAGCATCTTCCCTCGTCGTGTAGATTATGCCTAATTTTCCTAACAAATACGATGCACGGCTCGGTTTTGTGTTGCTCAATTGTGGTCAAGGTTCATAACCGAATCAACGCCTCGGTTGGGTTGCACAGCGGTGCCGGGTGTTACACATGAGTCTCAATCACAACCAAATGGCGTATGTAGCCATCGTTTCAACCTTGATTTTTGGTTCCCTTTTCGTCGGTGTTTCTGGTTTCTTCCAAACCAGCGAAGACATTGGTGGGTTTGAAAGTGCAGTTGAAGAGGACATCCGTGGTGAATCCGAGTTGATGTCCGCTGCTCTCGACACCGATGGGGACGGACTTTCCGACAAACTTGAGGAAACTCAGTACGGTACCGACGTGAATGACCCGGATACCGATAATGACGGGATGAGTGATGGCTGGGAAGTTCAGCACGGTCTCAATCCACTTGATAACGGGGAATCAGAGGACTTGGAAATAGACCCAACACAGAACGAGGATTCCAGCGATGCACAAGTCGAGAACGAAACGGATTCGTGGCCAGACCCAAGTCAAGGCCCCAATGGCGACCCTGACCGAGATGGACTCACCAACCAAGCCGAACAGGAACTTGGCACAGACCCACAACGTGCAGACACCGATAACGACGGACTGAACGACCGCTGGGAATCGCTCTACACGACCAGTGTCCAAACGCCCGGTGGTGAAGTGGTTTTGTTCAACCCGCTTGACGGTAACTGGGACTGTCTACTTCTCGACCAAGCTATGGTCGATGCGCTTGAGACACGGTTCAACGGCGAAGACGGCATGGCTGACTGGGATGAACTCGCCTCGAACGGTCGTCATTCCTGCGACATGGTTCTGGACACCGATGATGACGGCCTTGCCAACTTCGAAGAAGAAGCGTTTGGGACCAACCCAACAGCACGTGATTCAGACATGGACCTCATTGACGACATCGTTGAGGTTGCTAATGTCTCCATCGCATTGTACACCGGCTTGGGTGAAAACTGCAACGAACCTCTCCTTGATCCATTGCCTCATATCGGACCGTTCTTTGGTGTTGAGCGAAACTGGTTCATGATGGACATGGACGGCGACGGTCTCCTGAACGGCCCCTCCGATTGGGACACGGACGGCGACGGTATGCCCGATGGTTTCGAGTTCTGCTACTCCGATGCATCCATGGCTCCGAGCGCAGCCTATGTCCTCAACCCTGCTAACGCTTCGGACGGCTACGGGGACTGGGACGAAGACGGTATGAATAACCTCGAAGAGTATCAGGTCGCTCAAATCTTTGGTGAGGGCAACTTCACCTCCCCCTGGCTTGAAGACACCGACGAGGATGAAATGCCGGACCAGTGGGAAGCCTCCAATGGCCTTCACCCCCGTTCTGCTCTCAACCGTGATCAAGACCCCGACATGGACGGCTACGACCTTGATGCTGACGGCGATGTGATGTACAGTGAACTGGAAAACACCGCTATCGTTCACACGGTTGACGTTGTTCTCGGCCAGCAAGTTTCAGCCAACCAACAGGTGGCATCTGCCCGTGTCACCCTGGCCGGTGGTAATCAGCAAGTGATTCCCATGCGTGCACCTGTCGATGGCTATGTTTACGAGCTTAACGTCGTCCTTGGACAAAGCATCGAATCCCGTCTGTACAGTTGGATGAACATCGTCGAAGAAGAAGAAAGCGATTCACCAATGTGATGGAGTACAAAGCTAACGATCGGGACCAAGACGGTATCTTGGACGGTCGTAGCACCAACCCTCTCAACGCCGACACCGATTCCGACGGTCTCATTGACGGAATTGAAGTCATGGGCTGGGAAATTTTGGTCGTTAACCGTGGTGTTCAACCCACTTGGGTGACCTCCGACCCAGGTCTGTACGACACAGATGCTGACGGTCTTTCCGACTATGATGAATTCTCGTCCACATGTAACCTCGGTGGTTCAAACGCTTCCAATCCCGATACGGACTCTGACGGTCTAACGGACCTTGAGGAAGCCGGTGACAACTTCATGTGGGAAGGTGAAACCTATTCCACAAGTCCTTGCATGTTTGACACCGATAACGATGGATTGGAAGACGGTGAAGAAGTCGTTGCCGGTGCTGACAACTTCTTGACCCACGCCAACAATTCCGATACCGATGATGATGGCCTTATCGACGGACAGGAAGTCCTCTTCGTCCCGCGTCCGTTCCAAAACCCCACCAACCCGCTTCTCAACGATACGGATGCAGATGGCATGCTGGATGGATGGGAAATGCAAGTGAAATCCGCAGAGGACAACACCAATTCCCACAGCCTTTGGGTGGCAACTTCAACATGGGAGCGACCCGGGTGTGAACCAACACAATCGAATTCCTGTACCATGCAGCCAGGTGGTTATGTATGGCAGAACTGGCTTGGAGGATTTGCTCTTGAACCTAAATTCCAAGTAAGTGAAATGAACCTGACAGGTTTCCAAATGCCATCGAACACTTTGTGTGATGGTTGTAATGGACGTTGGGCTTTGGACCCATCACTGAGCTCGCTCAAAGACGATACCTTTGACGTTGACAACGACACACTCGCCAACGGCATGGAAGCCCCAGACCGTTGGGATACCAACCCTGTGGACGACGATACCGACGGCGACCTGCTTCCAGACGGTTGGGAAGTTTACTACTCACAACTCGCTTTTGAAACCGGTTTGGCAGATAACGAAACCGTTGGTGTTTATGGCGCTCGTGGTGTGATGGACCCCTCGATGCCAGACAGTGATTTGGATGGTATCGAAGACGGCTATGAGGACCCTGATAACGACGGCCTCAACCGCAGCGGTCTCATCAAGCGATATTGCCCTGGATACAATGATTCCACCAATTCGGAGTGTAATATCGACCCCAATACCCCAGATGGAGAGCGCTTCTACGACAACCTTGAGAATTACACCAATTATGAGGAAATGCAGAACGGCACCAATCCCATCACCAACGATACCGACGGTGATGACTGGAACGACGGTCCCGAGGTGTATTACCAAGACCACGATGATGACGGCATGGCGACTGGATGGGAGTATCACTTCCAATTTGATCCGTATGATGGTGCCGACCGCATGGTGGATACCGATGGTGATGGTCACGTGAACTTCTGTGAGTACAAATGGGATACCAACCCCAGAAACCCAGTGTCCTACCCAGGCCAAGGTGAGTTGTGCGACCCGTTCAGTGATTGATGGCGATGGAGCAGATGAAGTTCAGCAAAAAAGGCCCTATCTGCCTGATGGTGAGCCTTCTCTTGTTGAGCTTCGTGCCCATGAACACGCAAGCGACACACACAGGATCCAATCAAACGGTGAATCCTATTGATTTTGACGCTTCCAACGGCGTTCAATTTCTTGATGTCCTCAATCTAAGTGGCACATCGAGTACATCGTTGAGGAATGCAAGCTGGTCCATTGTCAACATCTCTGGGCAAACGCCGACGACCTTGTTGAATGGGCCGTTCTTGACATCCGTTCAACCCGTTTCCGAGGATCAATTTTCTTGGAATTTGGTGGTTGATATTCCTGATGTAGAATGCACATGTTTTGTAGAAATCAGCATCGATGACGCTTCGGTCGAACCCATTTCCTCTCGCCTCATCGTTTACCTGGGAGTTGATCATCATCGACCTGTCTTCAACCATGAGCTGGATTCCATGGCTGGACCTGAGTCGACGATGCTGTCTGAACCCGATGGTCATGTCACCATGCTTTCTTCAGAATTGAACGTCTCCTATGATTTGGTCTCCCCACCTACCGGTGGGTTCATCGTGAGCGTGTCTGCTCTTGTTTGCCCCGCCCCTTTCGGTGTATGTACGGTCACACCGGTTGAAGTCGATATCCCGTTCACCTTCGACGACAATGGGCTACACCTCACCATCAATCCCAATACGCTTCAATTGGATGAAGGTCTGTGGCAGTTTGATTTCACTGCGAAGGATTCACTGCTCCGAACAACGGGTGCCATGAGGACAGTTTTCCTTCACGATACGCAGCCTCCGACTGTATCCTTGAGCCTTGATGCGACGGTGAACGAGCGTGAAGCCTTGAATATCTATGCGAGCCTAGATGACGGGTACAACGGCGCCACCTACATCACAACATGGGCCATTGAAGACGAGAGCGGTGACCGCCGTGCACCATCGGCTGATGAATTGGTGAGTGAGGACCATTTGTTGCTAAATTTGACAGAACAAGGTGTTTACACCGTTCAACTCTCAGTTCGGGACCGTGGTGGATACTTTGCACAAACCTCAGAATCCTTTACGGTGTTGAATATTAGGCCAACCGCTCAAATCACCATAGACGGACTGGTCCTCAATGAGATGGACCAATTGAGTGTTGATTTTGAAGAAGGTTGGGAATTGAACGCTAGTCAGAGTTTTGACAATGAAAATGTAGACTATCTATGGGTCATCAACGACGACCGTTCGGTTCGTGGCACATCCACACTGGCTTCTGACCAACTTTCCGAGCCAGGTTTGCATCGCATTGAGTTGATTGTCTTTGACGACGATGGTGCAACCCACTCGACCGTGGTTCAACTGGAAATTCTTGCTCCATCTTCAACTGATGACCAACAAGCTCCACTCATTGCCTTGGTCTTCCTCGTTGGCATCATCGCCATGGGATTGGTCCTCCGCTCGAGAAAGGCCCCTTCTCTGGACCTTCCTAAATGGAGTTCTTCGGAATCCCAAAACGAGGTGCATACAATGGAGTTCGAGCAACGAACGGATGCAACGATTGAAGAAGACGAACCCCGAGGATGAAGTATGTTCGCAGAGGCCATGGCGAGGTTGCCAACCCGTCCAGCGCAAACGACCATCCAAGAATACCGTGAACGTCAACATCGTTTGACCTCGCAATTTCGTCAAGACGATGTTCTGATTCTGGCCTCTCCTCCCTTCGCCGTCCATTCCAACGATGTTGAATATCGCTATCGTACCTCGAGTGATTTATTGTACATGACAGGCTGGACAGAGCCCGAATCAGTGTTTGTTCTGCGTCAAGACAATGGAGGTTGGATCTCTTCGCTTTTCGTTCAACCTCAAGACACACTGAAGGAGATTTGGGAAGGTCGACGCCCCGGTGTCAATGGAGCCGTCTCGGATTATGCTGTCGATGAGGCATACAATAACGACCAACTCGAAGAGAAATTAGAGGGTTGGTTAACCGATGCTCGACGTGTTTTCCACAGGGGTGGTGTGCATGCGGGGATTGATCGTTTGGTGGAGTCGGCTGTTCGCCGTCGAGACCGTGCTCGTCAGCATTTCGGTACTGGGCCGGTCGCCATTGAGGACCCGTCTGGCATGTTGGCTGAGTTGCGTTTGCGAAAGTCTTCTTCGGAAATTGAGCAGATGGTGTATGCGAGCAAAGTGGCGGCTATCGCTCACGAACTTGCCATGCGACATAGCCGTGAAGGTGTCACAGAGTACCAACTGCAGTCCGTGATTGAGGGATTTTTTTCCTATGCAGGTGCCTCAGGTTGGTCTTACCCCTCCATCGTTGGATGTGGGGAGAACGCCACGATACTTCACTACACGACCAATCAAGATGTCTGCGGTTCGGATGAAGTGATTCTTATTGATGCAGGTGCAGAGTTTCGTGGTTATGCCAGCGATATTACGCGTTCGTGGCCTATTTCCGGTGCATTCTCTGATGCTCAACGGGAAATTTACCAGCTCGTTCTCGATGCTCAACTCGCCGCTATTGACGCATGCCGTGTTGGAATGGCCTACACTGCGCCCCATGAAGCGGCTAGAAAAGTCCTCGCCGAAGGCCTGATTGAACTTGGTGTTATCAAGCAATCTTTGGACGAAGCGCTCGATATGGAATCTGGGGATTTGAAGAAATGGTACATGCACAACACCAGTCACTGGATCGGCCTTGATGTTCACGATGCAGGCGTTTACAAGCCGGGTGGAGAACCACGTTTGCTCGAACCTGGTATGTGCTTGACCGTCGAGCCTGGGTTGTACTTTGGTGCATGGCGTCCTGACGTGGATTGTCCAGAGCGTTACGCAAATATTGGCATCCGCATTGAAGATGATGTTCTCATCTCGGCCGACGGCCCTGTTGTATTGACTGAAGACTGTCCAAAGACGGTTGAGGACATTGAGCGAATTGTTGGTCAAGACCTCAATTGAGGTGAGCACGTGGATTGGAAGCAGATTCTTGAGCGCCAGTCCGCTTGGACGAGAGAAACGGCGACCACACTTCGCTTGAGTTCCGAGGAGGCCGTCATTCTCTACGACGATGCGCCTCTGCACGATTTGATGCGAGCTGCCCATCTACGACGGACGGCCATGCATCCAGATGGCAAGGTTACCTATCTGGTTGACCGCAACATCAACTACACCAACGTCTGCACCATCAATTGCCAGTTTTGTTCATTTTACAGGCCTCCTGGTCATGACGAAACATACACACAAACNTACGAAGAAATCTCATCTCGAGTTCGCGAACTGGAAGCCATCGGTGGTTCGCGTATTCTTATGCAAGGGGGTGTCAATCCAGCTTTGCCCTTCTCGTGGTACACTGATTTGCTGAAGCACCTTCGTAGAGAGCATCCAACCATTGACTTGGATTGTTTCAGCCCGATTGAAATCGAGGGTCTCGCCGATGTTTGTGGAATGAGCACGCAGGAAGTCCTCGTCCACCTCAAAGAAGCAGGTATGCACGGGCTTCCGGGAGGCGGTGCTGAAATGTTGGTTGAAGAGGTTCGCAAAGACGTTTCACCCAAGAAAGGCGCACCTGCGAACTGGTTGCGGGTCATGAGTGAAGCCCAGTCATTGGGCTTGACGACCAGTGCCACGAATGTCATCGGTTTTGGTGAAGGGTCAGGAGAACGCGTGGAGCACATGTTCCGCATTCGTGAATTGCAAGACCGTTCAATGAGTCAACACGGCCACGGCTTCACATCGTTTATCGCATGGCCAGTTCAGTTGGAAGTGAACTCATTTGGTCGTCGGAACCGTGGACAGAACAAGCATGTTTTGGGTGCAGGTTCATCTGAGTACCTTCGTCATGTGGCGATTTCAAGATTATTCCTCGATAATGTTGAGCATATTCAAGCATCTTGGCCCACAATGGGCGTACATGTTGCACAAATGGCTTTGCTAGCAGGTGCCGATGATGCCGGTTCGACGATGATGGAGGAGAATGTTGTTTCTGCTTCGGGAACGAGCAAACTGGACGCCAGTGAGCATGAACTTCAATCTTCTATTCTTCGTGCCGGCTTCACACCCCAACGTCGAGACAGCGATTATGTCCATCTGGACACAAAAGTCGTCGCAAAGGCGAGTTCAGAATTGGCCTCTCCGCCGCCTTCACTCACGTCGTAGGCCCGTAGAATACAACCCAAACAACGGCACGAATGTTTCGTCCACCATTACCGATGCCATCCGATGGAACGTATTCTGCACCGTTGTAATAGCCACGGTAAACAAGATGATTGGTGTTATTCGTGCTGTTGTCAACCCAATCGGTGATATCATACGTCCACTGTTTTACATCTTGTCCAGCACACCATCCGGCTCTTCCATAGGGCCAGGAACCAAATTGGTTGGCAACAACACCGTTTCGAACCTCATTTTCACATCCTTCATTGTTGTAGACNATGGGGTGCCATTCGTAGGTTTGGTGTTGTCCCATGGTGTAGTAGTGTTGGTGGTCGCAGAATTCCGCACAATTCGCGGTATCTTGGTTAAAGCCATGACCGGTGATGGTGGCCACGATTTCAACACTCGTGGCGTAGGATGGAACGGTGAAATTCAGCTGCCGGTTATACCGTGATTCGTTGTTGTATGTACCATCAAATTGACCTCCGCTAAAGGCGTAGGTGGCGTTCACTGCCCGACTTCCGCTGCCCCAATTGCTGAATAGGAAAGTGACCGTTAAATCCCCTTTGTTGGCACCGGCGTACTTGAATCGCCGGTCTTCGCCGTCGTTTAACATGAACAGGTATGGAGAAATATCTGTCAGCCACATGCCCTCACGACCGTAGGTGGTGATCCAGCGAACTGATTCTGTATTGCAGACCGTGTCGTTGTCACGATCGCAAATGAACATGTAAGCAAGGTAATCCCATTCGTGACACCCACCGTAACTTCCATCTGAATTTTGGTAGCGGTTCGTTCGTTCAAAACATGCGTGTTCGTGGTAGACTTCCAGAGTGTCGTAAGTGGTGAGGTCGTTAGGTAGGTCAAAAGTTGCGTTGGCGAACGAAGAATAGCCTGACTGCCAGCCACCGCTATGGCGTTGGAAATCCATGATTTGGACAGCGTGTACGGCAGGGTCTTGTTCACGAATCTTGGTTGGAAACTCTGCAACCCATTGATTGGGTTCATGTGATAGATGGAAGGGGTCATTTGATTGACTCGTCCAAGCATAGAGTGAACCTGTTTCACGAGAGAGTTGGAAGCGGTCAATGCCCATGTAGCGTGGATTGTTGATCGAATTGATCATTGAACCTATACCGCCTCCTAGGTTGCTTGCATCAACGTCAATGTAGTGGATGCGGCTGTCCCAATGGGCTTCTTCGCTTGTTGATAATCCGGCCAAGACAGCGTTTCGTTGTTGAATGATATCGTTGTGGTAAGAGTTGTCAAAGGAACCGTAGAACAGGTGCGTATTGGCAGGTAGATTTCGGATGAACTTTCCGGGATTTTGTCCCCAAGTTGCACTGTTGCTATTACCGTTTGAATCGGTGTATTTGAACATGAAAAAGTAAACATCATGCCCCGTCCAACGATTCTGGAAATTGAAGGTCCCGTTCAAGGTTGGGAAGGTGAATTGTGGCACGACCTGCATTGGGCCGTTGAGGCTTGAGGCGGGCGTCCAAGCCACTGGTAATTGCACCACGGCACAGCCGTTAGCATCAACGCTCCATCGGTCGGGAGAGTCAGCACAAGCATACATANNTTNNCNNATACACCATCGCCGTCGAGATCAGCACAACCAACATCGTTAACCTGTATGCCTTGGGGCGTTCCTTCACACTGGTCAATGTGGTCGTTGATACCATCGTTGTCGGAGTCTCGCTGTATAGCTGCGCATCCATATTCGTCCACATCGGTTACATTGAGGGGTGTCTGGGGACATCGGTCAAGTTGGTCGCCTGTGGCGTTCACGTCGTCGACGCCGTCGTTATCGTCGTCTTCATCTTCAGACATATCTTGGCATCCATCGTTATCCCAATCCGTTGTGGTGTCCGAATTCCAATTCAGAACGCCTTTCTCGCATGCATCGTCACCGTCAGCATGGTCGTCGTTATCGTCGTTGTCGTCTTCATCTAGGTCAGAACATCCATCTTTGTCCCAATCGCTGTATCTGTTTGAATACCATCCTTTACGACCAAGTGGACACAAATCATCCACATCGTTCACGCCATCGTTGTCATCGTCATCGTCTTCATTCGTGTCATGACAACCATCGTAATCGTAGTCCGCAGATGGTGTACTGACCCATCCGTAGGATTCAGCACAGAGGTCGTGCATATCGATGATGCCGTCATTGTCATCGTCATCGTCTTCGTCAACATCTCTGCATCCATCTTGGTCGCCGTCCGTTGCTGGTGCTGATTTCCACCCTTCGTTCTCACCAATGCCCGATGGACAGCGGTCGTACACATTTTGAACGCCGTCCCCGTCCTCGTCATCTCCTGCTCCCTCAATGAGCACTTGCGTCGTAGCGGTATCACTTGTAAGGCTGAAACGGCCACAACTGGCGGTGGTTGTGATGGTATGCGAACTCGTGGCTTCGGTGAAATCCATCATAAATTTCCATCCTCCGTTTTCGTTCAAGGCCATGGTACCATCGTTGCCGTCGGTGATGCTGTAGGAGATCGTACAGGAATCCACATAGAGGTGGTTTACGTTGCCTTCAAACCAAATCACATTTGGCTCCTCCAGTACAACACGGTTTGGTACGGTTAGAATTGGGGCGGGCTCGTTGGGTGGATTGATGTTGAGCGTCAACACCAACGGCTTCAGGCTTGGTACCAGTTCAATTTCACCATCGTTTTCGATGGTGATTGAAATAATGTGTTCACCAGTTTCAAGCGGTGTAAACTTGAGCTGATATCCATTGTCGATTTCAGACCATGACACGTCATTGAGAGGGGAAAAATTTGGCTGCAGAACGGTTGCATCAATCGTCCATGTACCTTCCCCAACTTGAGTGATGCCGAGAACGTATGTGAGTTCCTCACCAAGCTGTGCTTCGGCTGGCGAGAGAATCCAAGTTGGTTCGAGACTGTACGTCTCCACGGTTGGCTCTTCATCCTCGGGAAGAGGTTCGGTCGCACCAAGGCATCCTGCTAGGGCCATTATGGCGACCAAGATGAGAGCAGACCATCGCCGAGTATCCATGCATCTCCCTTCGCTGTACTGTCCTTCAATGTGTTGTTTAACTCATGTCAAGTTCAGAGCGTCCATCATGGAGAGGAAGGGTGGTGAGTGCCACTTGTTTTGTCGAGTGTGCCACCTTGAGTGGTTGTACCCACAGAAGTGCACCACCATGCGTTCGGTCAATTCTCAATATGCATTCCCAGTGGATGCGCAAGAGGTCGCTATTCACTGAGCCGGGCCAAACCGGTTGTGGCGGTTCGAGTTTGAGTGGCTTTCCTTTTTCCCATCGTTGAGGTTCCCCTTGGACCATGATGCGCATGGGTCGGAGATACAGGCCGCCCTTCACTTCTTTGAGTTCCATGGGTGCATCCTCTCCGCCCGCTGTACCATCATCTAAACCGATTTCCCAATGGTGTGGAAGTTCAGTCGACAGGCCTGGAGGAGGCTGCCGGTTTGGTTGTCGCTCAAGCGTTTCAAGGAGCACTTCTCTTGAAGGTGGAAGAACGCCCACTCTCAAGATGGCGTCTACATGGTTCCATGAATCATCCCACTCAGGGAAGGAGACCATCAGTTCAAGGGTTGCATCTGCTACACTGGGCCGAGAAAATTCAATGATAGGTGTGGTCAGGTTTCGCTTCAAGAAGAGATTTTGTCGACGCAATTCCACCAAGTTCGCCGCTACTCGCAACAGAAGTGGGGCAAAGATGAGTGGAACTACAAACACTGCCAAGGCCGGATAATCCAACAGGCCCCAGCGAACGGTCTCTAAGCCGTAGACAGGCAGGTTGAGGAATAAGAGGATGGGTGAGATGAACAGATAGAACAGGGAAACGAGGAGAACGATAACAACACCGTTGATGAACGAGCGTAGGATGTTGTGAATTGGATTTGGAATCAGGTACCAACCTCTGCGCTGACGCTTGATGAGGCGAACGTAGGGTTTGTCTTCAAGTGCTGGTTCTGTGGTCTCACTGTTCAGTTGTTGACCATCGTAGACGAAGGTTCGTTCCATCAGCCATTCGCTTTCACTGCCCAATTGAAATGCTGGACNTTGTCCTTTGAGGGCATTTTTGGCGTCTTCCACCGTGGCATAATCCCCTAATGCAAACCGACGGGTGGCGATGGGGAGTGCATCTGCCTCCCACCTTGCAGCTTCAAAGGGGGGATATCGGACACGGTGCTGTTCATAGAGAGGTTCCATGCAACCACCTCAAGACAACAACAACCGAACTCCGGCTTTGAGAGCAAGCGGGCGGAAAGCAGGAACTTGCTTCAACAGCGCCATGCCGAGCGGCACGGGTTTTTCGATATCTCCAATGGCGTTGATGAGGCTGAGCGTGTCTGGGTGTGCGAAATTGATGAAATGCTTGTCCAGCACGTCATCCGAGCAGTCACTTACCAACAAATTTCGCAAGGTGCGGGCTCTGTCTTGTTCTTTCTTCATGGCGTTCCAAGGTTGTTTTGTGATGGCTTTGAGCCGTACCTCATCAAGTTGATTTGCACGAATTGCGTCAACAAGTGGGGCGAGGATGCATTGGATTTGGTGAAAGCCCGGACCCAGGCCACCGCCCGTGGTGGGCTTCGCCATGCCTGCGGCGTCACCCAACAACATCACCCTGTCCTTGACCGGTTTTTTCACCATGCCGGATGGTACGGGTCCGCAATAACGTGCAATTTCTGACGTGTTAGCGAATCGCTCCTTCCACAATGGATGGTCCATCAAATCCTGATAGCATGATTCAATGCTGCGGCCGTTGAGCCGATCTGCGGTTGACCACAAACCGATACGATGGGTCCCAAATCCTGACGGGATTACCCAGGCAAAAAAACCGGGGGCAATGCTCGAACCGCTGTACATTTCCAGCCATCGCTCTCTGCCTTCATAACCGACCACTTCGGTTTGAAATCCGATCATCAATTCCTTTGGTCGCCCCATTTTGAACATTCGGCGAGTCCAACTGTGGGCGCCGTCAGCGCCGACCAGCAACTTGCATCGTAGATTTCGCTCTTCACCACCCTTTCGGACGACGAGCAGAACACCCTGCGTATCTGTGCTTGCACTCAGCGGCACACTGTCGAGCCAAAGAGATGCTCCAGCCTCCATGCCTTGTTGAACAACGAATTGGTCAAACCGTTTTCTGCAAACGACGTACGTTCTCAATTTTCCTTCGGTTCCAACGGGAACCAAGGTGCCGCTTGGGCCGTGGATCAATGCACCGTCCACCTCTTGTAACACCGTTTCGTGAGCGCCAACGGCGTCCATTGCGGAAGGCGTGACCAAACCAGCACACTGAAACGGTCGACCGATTTCTTTGTGCTCCTCTAACATCAAGACTCGTAAGCCTTGCTGGGCAAGGAGGGTTGCAGCACGCCCACCAACTGGACCAGCCCCAACGATGATGACATCGTAGTCGTGCTTGTCCATGCTTTTGCCTGTGGAAGGTATTGTTTCAACCTTCCTTTAGAGAATGGCCAGCAGTCAACGTTTTGCAAATTTATAGCCTATCGACTGGTTCTTTTTCAGATAAAGTGTCGCAGAGAATGGGTTATTTGTTTTCTTGGATATGAAATCGTCAAACGGGCCAAGAGAGCCGGTTTCAATAAGGGTCTTGGCTTCTTCCCTGGTGATGTCACGCTTTGAGATGCTGCGGAGAATATGAATCTTGCAATTTGATGATGAATCCTCAGCCGTGTAATGCGTTTCCGTTTCAATGATGTTGGCTTTGGTTTTTGGACAAACGGCGACCACACCAGGCTCAACAGGGAATCGCTTTGCATCAGCGGCAGCAGCTCGTGGCGGGAAGTCAAAGGAAACGCGATTCTTATCCAGCATCAAAAAGGCACTGAACGGCCGATTCCTTCGTGAGGTAAAGTCTTCCAACAGGATAGATTTCCCTTCGGTGAAGATGGGCTTCGCCTCCTCGGGTGTGATTGGTCGCTTGCACATCACGTTCTGCATGCCTCTAAATTTACAATCAGGATTGTCGCAATTGTAGGCTGAAGCTGTTATGCGAATGGACCCGTGGTCACACACCGGGCAAGCACACAGAACTTCGTCGTCCTCGCTCGCGCCACCACCTGCGGCGCCTTTGCTGGCCACTTTGCCATCCTTTGCGAGGACAACAGATGTATCGTAGCCCTCTCCTGCTTGTGAGAAGAAGCCATGAAGGTCGTCAAGTTCACCTGCGGTCAACAAACGAGAGGCCGTCGTACGGTCGAACCATCGGCCCGAGGTGTCTTTCCAAAACACAAAGGCGCATCCCTTGTCTCGTCCTTCGTTGTGCTCACACTGGTACGCCAGCGTGTTTTCTCGTACATTCCCGCCGCAGGCAGGGCATGCACCGAGACTCGGCTCATCCAAGTACAGCGTGTTTCTATCGTGGTCCCGGATGCGTTCCACCATGGTCTGCGTTTGTTGAATGATTTTGTTCATGTAAACATCCATGGGCTCTTTGCCTCGTTGAACAGAGAGAAGTGATGCCTCCATATCACCCGTCAATTCGGGTGACGTGATCCATTCAACCGGAATTCTCCGAAGGACATCAATCATCCGAATACCGTGAGCTGATGCACTGATGGTACCGTTTCGTGAACGACGAATGTAGTTTCTACCCAGGAGTTTTTCGATGGTGTCTGCACGGGTTGCGGGGGTGCCGAGCCCCTTCTCTTTCATCGCTTCAGCGAGTTCATCGTCCTCAATGTGTTTGCCAGCGTGTTCCATCAACTGGAGGAGACTTGCTTCTTTGAGTCGGTTTTTGGGCTTGCTTTTCTCTTCTGAGAATTCATGTTCGTTCAGGGTAGAATCACACGGGTTGGAAGGCAGTTGCCCCCATCCCTCGGGAATCTTGTCCTTCTTTGGAACCACGGCTCGCCAACCAGCAGTCGCCAGTTGTTCAACTTCTTTGACGAATTGATGGCCGGTTTTCGTGGTGATTCGCTTGCTGACCGTCCACTCAGCAACAGGATGCCATGAAGCAAGGAAATTTCTCACAATCAGGTCGTAGAGTTTGGCTTGGTCTCCACCAAAATTTCCTGGAGGTGATTGGCCTGTCGGTACGATGGCGTAGTGGTCTGAAACTTTCGAGTTGTTGAAATTCCGCTTGGAATTGGACAAACCATCGCTCTGCAAACGTTGGACGTGCTCCTTATAATCGGATTGCCCACCGAGATTGTCCAGTGTTTTAGCTACCGTTTCATGCATGTCCTCCGGTAGATACTTTGAATCCGTTCGGGGGTAGGTGGTCAATTTGTACTTATCATAGAGGTCTTGCGCTACTCCCAGTGTGCGCTTGGCGGACCAAGACCACAAACTGTTGGCCCTTTTCTGAAGGGTTGTCAGGTCAAAATTCAACGGAGGTTGTTCTTTCTTGGTTCGCTCTTGTTCCTGGGTGGAAAACGCTCCATCGGCAGCCAATACGGCTTCAATGGCTTCTTTTTCTGCCACATCCATGATGCGATGGGCTTTGTATTCTGGGCGGTCAGGGTCGCCNTTGTGGTTCGTTCGCTCCCAACGAGCGGTCCAGGTTGCATCACCCGCAGAGAAGGTCGCGTTGAGTTGCCAGTAGGGGACAGGAACATGGGATAAGACCTCGAGTTCATGGTCAACCACCAATGCAAGCGTGGCGGTTTGAACCCTGCCGAGTGAGTTTGCGGAGCGGTCCCTGTTTTGTGGGAGCCGGGTGGCAACACGGGAGCCGTTCATGCCGATGATCCAATCGGCCCGGGAGCGAGAGTATGCAGCATCGCTGAGGGCTTGGTAACTCTCTCCAGATTCACGTTGTTCAAAGGCTTGAAGCATGGCGTCGTAGGTCATGGATTGCATCCACATACGAGACGTTGGTGTTTTGACTTTGGAGTGTTCAACGATGGTTCGGAAAATGAGTTCTCCTTCACGGGCTGCGTCACAAGCGTTGACAATTTCGGTGACGGATTTGTCTTTGAGGAGTTTCATGATGGCCGAGAGTTGTTTTTTGGCTCGTCCACCTTTTGGCTTGTACTGAAAAGATTCGGGAATATAGGGGAGGCGTTCAATCGTTTTTCTCCAATTTTTGAACGCTTCATCATAATCGTCCATGTACTTCAATTCGAGGAGATGGCCAATCGCCCAGGTGATGATGATGTCATCGCTTTGCCAGTGAGTATCCGTTTTTTTCCCAACACCAAGAACATTGGCGAGGTCCTCGGCAACACTGGGTTTCTCAGCAATGATGACGATGGACATATGATGAAAGCGCACCGACGACCATACTTGAACCCTCCTTTGACCTTCGGATGCCTCGCTTCGTGCGCATGAAATGTGACATTTCATGAAGGTCAGTTCATCATTTCCCCATGTTTTTCCGACTGCTTAATTCGTCCCACTCCCCTTCTGTGTGGGGGCCGCCGCAACCCAAGCATCCGGGATATCCAGCGTCGAGAAGGTCGGTCGTCACCTCCCATAGAGCAGCCCATCCCTCGTCGGTGTCCATGGGGAACCAAACGACATCAGGGGGTGGTTCTTCCAAACTGCATTGTGCCAACCTTTGGTCGTTTGTCGTAGAGCGAAGCGTAATGCGAGGCTCGGATGTGGATTCAAAAGTTGGAAACACTATCCGAGAGGGTTGAACATCCCCCAATCGTATGTTCATCTCCTGAACCAGAGGTTCCAACCACGAAGGTCCTTCTATGACCATTGACTCAGTACGAAGCAATGTCCGANCCATTTCACGAACCGCAGGCCAACGTGGGTCGGTGATTCGCATGATTTCTGCGAGATGGGGGCAAGTCTTGAAGGATGGCTTGTGAAACCCAGCCACCATGGGCGTAGGCTATCGGTGGTTTGGACGCCCCTTGCTTCGTTTCCAAGATTCTGAAAAAGCGCATGGACGCTCGCTTTCCTTANTCCGACTCTTTTCCTCAAATCCCGTATCCCGAGCGGTGCTGAAACTCCTCTACAAACCACGTCGTTCTCTTCCCGTAGAATTGTTTGGTCACACCTATGCTCACCCCTTTGGTCTTGCAGCAGGTATGGACAAGAACGCCAAAGCTCTCCGAGGTTGGGAAGCCACGGGCCTGGCCTTTGTCGAAATCGGTGGTGTGACCATGCTGGAACAAACGGGGAATCCGAAACCGAGAATGTTTCGAGCGCCAAAGGCTCAAGCGCTTGTCAATCGAATGGGCTTCAACAACGACGGGAGTGAAAAAATTCAGGAGGCACTGAAGCGACATTTCGACCGGCATGGCCGGCCCAGTGTTCCTCTTTGGGTGAATCTGGGCAAATCGAAAATTACGGCTCTTGAAGATGCACCGTTGGATTACGCTACCACCATGGAACGGTTGTGGAAGTACGGCGATGTATTTGTCATCAACGTCTCCTCACCCAACACGCCAAATCTTCGGGAACTCCAAGGTGATGAGGGGCTGAAGAGCATTCTTCATCTTTGCAACGAGGTCAATGGGCAAATGGCCATCGAGTCCGATNCTGAGATGAAACCTGTTCTGGTGAAGGTTGCCCCCGACATGACCCCAGAACAACTGGTNCACATTGCGCAGACAGCAAAGNCCAACGGGGCCGATGGCATCGTGGTCTCCAACACCACCGTTGAACGCCCTGATACGAGTCATGCTCGGGATGCAGCGGTGTTTGATGAACAAGGTGGAATGAGCGGTCAACCATTGAAAGAACGTTCAACGTCCATGATCAGAACGGTTCGAAAGGCAACAGGTCCGGATTGGCCCATCATAGGGGTCGGTGGTATCGCCTCTGCAGATGACGCATGGGAAAAAATAGCCGCCGGTGCGACCCTCATTCAAGCNTACAGTGGATTTGTGTTTGAAGGGCCAGCGCTGACCAAGAGTATCGTGAATGGCCTTCACAAGCGGCTTCAAGCATCCCCCTACACCTCTTTGAGCGAGGCGGTAGGTACCTCAGACGCATAAAAGAGGATTGTTAAGGGTGCATGAGGTGGAAGCATCATGTGGGCAAGACGAACTCGTATTCTTGCCATTGGAGCCATACTAACCGTTGGTTTACTCGCGACGGTGTTGCTGCAATCTCCAGCCCCCACACAAACAGTGGACGAGTTGATGAGTTCACCTTCCGACCATCTCAATCAAGACGTAGCGGTTCGAGGTGAAGTGATGGATGGAACCATTGACAACANCACCATGACCTTTGTTTTGGAAGGGGCAGCGTCCACATTGACGGTCCGGTTTACCGATGCCATGGTTTCAAACGGATTGGATGATAATCGGACTGTCTACGCTGAGGGCGTCTTACTTTACGAAGACGGAGCGTATGTCTTTGAAGCCAACGTCATCAAAACATCCTGTCCTTCAAAGTACGAAGAAGCGGCAGAAGAAGGGGATTGACCCTCTGCGTTGGCTTCATATAGGCTGAGCGTCGGCCACATCATGGGATAGGTGGGGAGCTCGGCGTACCCTGTATCACAAATCGTCGTTATGGTGGACCGAACGCCTTGGGGCGGCGAAAGCGGTCGCATGGTTCCCGTAGGCGGACGTTGATGTCTCGCCCCCACATGACTCGGGTGTCATGAACCGTTTCCGGAAGGGAACGGGAATTGAATAACCGGGGGACTAGGTCAGGCCGGGAACGGAGCAGCCCTACCTGGGGCCATGGGTGCTGTGGGGAT
>FUFK010055263.1_pt1 | contig 35542 bp, 27 predicted proteins | sample 1021851 | NCBI WGS metagenome assembly FUFK01 (sample SAMEA51879418, study PRJEB19060) | metagenome | reverse complement strand
TGGTTTATCTACATTTGTTGATGCAGTAAATTTAAGTAATAATTTAAGTGTTGCAGGTATTACAACTCTTGCTGGACTGTCAACAGTCACTGGACATACCTTATTCACAAGACAACTAAGTGTATCTGGTGTCTCTACATTTAATGGTGCACTTGATGTCAATTCAACATCAAACTTTGGTGATGATGTAACTTTACAAACAGCGAATGCTAAAAATATAGTTCTTGATAAGTCAGATAATAGTTTAACATTTGGTGATAGTGTACAAGCAAATTTTGGAGACAGTAAAGATTTAAATATATTTCATAACGGAAATTCAATTATAAGGGATCAGGGTGCTGGAACTTTAAGTTTACAAAGTAATGGAGCAGAAATAGCACTTTATAATTATTCCGATAGTGAGTACATGGGTAAATTCACTAATGGTGGCTCAGTTGAACTCTACCATGATGGTGGAATCCGTTTTGAGACGACTGGGATCGGTGTGTCAGTCCTTGCAGGAACAGGAAATACTGCAACAATTGCTGGTCCACAGTTCTTAATTCTTGATCCTGATGGTGTTGGTGTTAATACTGGTGTAGTCCGAATCAAAGGTGACCTGATTGTCGAAGGTGAGCAAACAATAGTCAAGTCTACTGAACTTGAGATTGCAGACTTTATTGTTGGTATTGCAAGCACAGCAACCACAGATGCACTTGCAGATGGTGCTGGATTTAAGATTGGTCCTGATAATACCCTATTATATGAACATAATAGTGGCACAAATCCATCACTCAAATCAAGTGAGAATTTAAATGTTGCGACTGGTAAGGTATATCAAATTGCAGAGACGGAAAGATTATCTGCAAGTAAATTAAGTCTGGGAACAGGAACAACCATACATGCTGTAGGAACGAATATATTAAGTATTGGAACAGGAGTTGCCGAAAGAGTCAGAATATCAGATGATGGAATAAATGTTGTTGGTATTGCAACATTTGCAAGTAGTATAGATGCAAATAGTAATTTAGATGTCGCTGGTATATCAACTTTCCAAGGTCTAATTGACGCAAATGGGCTTATAGAGGGCATTGCAGGGGAAAATAAAATCCCATCATTATATGCCAACTATTCTAATTTACCTAATGCTGGTTCTTATCATGGTATGTTTGCTCATGTTCATGCCACACAGAAGGCATACTTTGCTCATGGTGGTGCATGGTATGAATTAGTCAATAGAAAACTTGACGGTACTGTAGGTACAGGAACAGATTCTTATAATGTTGGTATTATTACTGCTACTCAAGGAGATATTGGTAATGGTGGACTAGATGTAGATGGACATACGGAATTAGATAATTTAGGTGTTTCAGGTATAACAACATTTTCTGATCAAGTAATAATTGGAGGAGGCACTAGTCGATCTGTAGGATGGGAGCATTTATTACAAGTAGAACATACCAACTCAACTCCACACGGAATTAGTATTATTGGTAATCGTGCTAATGAGTATGGGCCAAATCTCTCTTTTGCAAAAACTAGATCATCATCTTTAGGTGGTAATACAATAGTTCAAGATAATGATACTTTAGCTCAAATTGTTTTTAGAGGAGCAGATGGAGTTGATGTCACAAATTTAAGTGCGATGATCAAAGCAGTTGTAGATGGAACTCCTGCTGAAAATAATGTTCCTGGTGCATTTGAAATTTATACTGGTGGAAATCATAAAAGATTAATTATTGATTCAAATGGAAATTTAGTACCAGGAACCGATAGTAAGTATGATATTGGTACTAATGCTACAAGATTTCATACTATTTTTACAGACCAATTAAATGTTGCTGGTATTTCAACATTTACAGGTGCAATAGACGCAAATGGAAACTTAGATGTAGATGGACAAACAGATTTAGACCATACTAATATTGTCGGTGTTGCAACAATTACTGGAGTTAATAACTTTAGTCTTGATCTTGTTGGCAACTCAAATAACAATTCGATAGTTTTCCGTAGACCTAGTGGTGGTACTAATAATACTCATGGATTTAGAATAAGTCACCATACTGGTGGTGGCACTCAAGTTGGTGGAGATACTTACTTAGCAATTGATAAAATAGATAAAAGTGCTGGCACCCCTACAGCAGCTATTGCAGCATTTAGTGATGATGGACTGCACTTTTTAGACAGTAGGAAAATTCATATTGGTGGTCCTCTTGCTGGGGGACAAGCAGAAGGTGATTTACAAATTTATAATAAGTCTAATGTTTCATATTTAAGAATTGATGATGGCAATCCCTTATTAATATCCAAAGGTGAAGGCACAGAAGATATTGCAAAATTTATACCAGATGGAGCCGTAGAGTTATACCATGATGATGATTTACGTTTCAGCACTGCTGGTTACGGTGCGACAGTATTCGGAACTACTGAAACTCAAAAATTAAATGTAACTGGTATTTCAACTGTTGTTGGAGTCGGAACATTCAAAGATGATGTTTACATTGATAAGAAACTATATGTTGCTGGTATTGAGATTGGTGGACCAGGTGGACCTGGAATTGGTACAGATATTACAACTCGCAATCTAAAGGTAACAGGAATTGCAACTGTTACTGGTAACACTGATTTAAATGGAGACTTAGATGTAGATGGACATACAGAATTAGATAATTTAAATGTTGCTGGTGTTTCCACTTTCTCTGATGATGTAAGAATAATTGATGATAAAAAATTAATGGTTGGAAATAGTGGAAGTGATTTATACCTAAAACATATTTCTAGTTCTAACTATTCTCAGATTGCAGCTGCTCCAGCACTTTACATACAATCTAATGATCTTCAATTTAAAGATTTTACTAATGGAGATGATTATATTAATGCAGTTAGAGATGGATCAGTTGATTTATATTATAATAATACAAAGCGTTTTTCCACATCTGGAGTCGGTGCTACAGTATTTGGAGAATTAGATGTAACTGGACCAGCAGACATTGAAGGTAATTTAACTGTTGGTGTTGGTGGAACAACCATTACAACAGTTGTGGGTGCAGCAGCATCTGTTGGTATTGGTGATGCAAGTCCATCCTATATGTTGGATGTTGCTGGTGCAATAAATAGTCAAACAGATGTTAAAGTTAATGGTGTCAGTGTCACAGAACAAGCTCTCAACGATGCAGTCGCAATGGCAATCGCTCTAGGATAATCAAATCAAATGGCAAATACTTTTAAATTAAAAACTAAAGCGAATGTAGGAGTTACCACATCGAATGTGTATGCAGTTCCTACATCAACAACCACAGTTGTAATTGGTGTTACGCTTGCAAATACCTCTGGTCAGGGAATAAATGTTGGAATCGGAATTACAAGAGCATCAACAGATGATATTAGTGTACTGAAGAATGTGCCAATACCTCAAGGATCTTCACTTGAATTCATGCAAGGAAATAAAGTTGTGTTGGAGGCCACAGACACATTAACTGCAGAAAGTGATGTTAATAATAGTTTAGATGTTGCACTCACTATAATGGAAATAACGTAAGATGGCACTTACCAAAGTTACTGGTCACGTTGTAAAACCAGATACTAATATACAATTTCATAATACTAAGTCAACTGGTATTGTAACATTCACTCATACTAGCAATGCAACCTCATCTACGACAGGAGCATTGCAGATTACTGGTGGTGTTGGAATTGTAAAAGATTTGCATGTTGGTGGGAACGTAACCGTAGGTGGAACATTAACATACGATGATGTAACGAATATTGATTCATTAGGAATTATAACAGCGAGAGGTGGTATTAATGTAAGTGGTGGTAATGTTGTAATTACAAATGGTTTAGACGTAGATGGACATACAGAATTAGATAATGTAAGCATCGCTGGTATAACTACGATATCTGGCACAACTCCAATTTTAGATTTTACAGAGACTGATGGAAACCCAGATTACAGATTAACAGTAGATGGCGGTTTATTTAAAATACGAAATCTTCTAAGTGGCACATATACAAGTATTTTTACAATTAATACAGATGGACACGTTGATATAGCTGGAAATACAGATTTTGCTGCTGGTATTGATGTAACAGGAAATGCGACATTTGTTAATGATATAGATGTAGATGGTCATACAAACTTAGACAATGTAAACATCGCTGGTGTTACAACTTTCTCTGATGATGTCAAATTAACTGTAGCGAATGGTAATGGTATTTTACTTGATAAATCAGCATCACAATTCAATGTAAATTCTGGAACAATTGTCAGATTCCAAAATGGTAATGAAGTCAATACTGATGATGGAAAAATTGGAACTGCCTTATTTGCATCTGGATTGAATATTGTTGGTTCTCAAACTGGTAGTGGTCTAGGAAGACAAATAAGATTGTTTGGTGATTTACTTACTAATAATATAAAACCCACTGCTGATAGCACACACAGTATAGGAACGTCTTCCAACAGATTTTTACATGCGTATCTTGATAATATAGATGTTGATGGACATTTAAATGTTGCAGGTGTTTCCACATTTGCAGGAAATGTTTCAGTTGGAAAAACAACAAATGCGGGAAAACCATTAGAAGTTTATCAGACAGGTGATGCTGCGATTCGTATTCAAAATAATGCTAGTGGAACTGGTAACAATGATGGAATACTGCTTGAAATAGGTAATACAAGTAAGGATGCTCTCATTTATAATTACGAATCTGCACATATGCGATTCGGAACTGCAGGGACAGAGAGAGTCCGCATCACATCAGCAGGTTTAGTGGGTATCGGAAGTTTCACTCCAAGTTCTGATGTATCACTTACAGTTAATAGGGATGTTGCTGCTGCGAGTGGTAATGCAACAATGCAAATTAATAATTTATATCAAGGAACAGCAAACCAAAGTAATGCAAGTGGAGCAGAGATAGAATTTAAATTTAAAAATCATAATGCTGCACACAATTGGTGGGGTGGTAGAATTCTATGCTCCAATACTGATAATTATAATCAATATTCACATTTACAATTTCATACAGCGTCTCAAGGTAATGCAGTTGAAAGAATGAGACTCGATCATGATGGTGATCTCACGATATATGGTAAAACCAATGCAGAATTAAAATTAAAATGCGGAACTTCATCAAGTGATAATATTATTGCTTTCATTAATAGTTCAGGTACCACAAAAGGTAGGATTTTATATGATAGTGATAATAACTTCATGTCATTTCATACCGATGGAACTGCTTCTGGTGATGAGAGACTTCGCATCGACTCTGATGGTAAATTAATAGTAGGAACTGAATATACAAATGCTGCTAATGCAGATGCTAATATCTCACTCTTCCTTTCTGGCACCAGAAGTGGTACGTATGGTGGAGCACATACAAATGCTATTATATTTGATAATCAAACTGCTGCTGTTGATGCTGGTGGTTCCTTAACACTTGCTGGATATTCAGGTGCAAGTGCAATCGCAAAGGCTCTTATAAGAGGTGGAAATGAAGGTAGTGCATCTACTAACAATGGATATTTTGCAGTCTTCACACGACCAGGCATTGGTAGTTTAACTGAAAAACTTCGCATCACATCAGATGGTAAAGTTGGCATCAATCAGAATAATCCAACACAAACGTTCCAAGTAGTTACTGATTATGGATTGGCTGATAATACTTACTCTCTTTCCACATCATATAGATCTGGTAACAACGCATCAGGTTATACAGCAAATGGACTACAAATTACAAGTAGTGCAGATAATAGTAATGGAGAAAAAAATACGGCATTTATTCAATTCTCAAATAGAGATCCAGCACTCAATGGATCTCATGGAGCAAGTGCTTTCATTACTATGACTACTCCTGGTGGTGTAGGTGCTGGTTATGGTAGTGGTCAATTTGATTTTTATTGTAGGAATGGAGCTCCATATGGATTCCCAAATGATCCTCAAGTACCATCAGGTTACTGGATGGATTCATTATTTACTATCAAATCAGATGGTAAGATTGGTATTGGAACCACTGTACCACCAGCAAAACTTACAATTGATAATGGAACTAATGATGCACAATTCGTCCAGATGAAAAATGATAATGTCGGACTATTTTTTGGTGCATATGGAACAGGACATGGTTCTTATCCAAGAGAAGCTACAATAAATGGAAGTAGAACTGATAGTGGTTCAATTCCATATTTAAGAGTAGCTGGACAAGGTGGAATTAGATTCTGTGTTGACTTGAATAGTGAGAGGATGCGTATTGACTCAGGTGGCAAAATCAAATTATTCCCAGCTACAGATACTGGTAATGGTGCATCAGGAACTCCACTGTATCTTCAAGTTCAAACAGATATGACTGCACCTAACACTCCGACTGGTGGAAGTGACTGCACTGGATTGTTTAGAATTGAGGATAGAGGTAGTCAGAATAATAGATTTATTGGAATTGATCTAAGAAATAGAAATAGTGGTGATGTTAGAATATTAAACAAAGATATAGCTACTGGTAATGGTGCTTCTCTTGTATTTGCGGTTGATGATAATGGACAATTCACTGGTAGTGCTGCAATAAGACAGTATCTGGAGATTAATGGTCAAGGTCAAAGTAGGGTAATAACTCTTAGTGGAGCTTATCATGTAGTTGGATCAGCAAGAGATGGTTTAACATCAGCAAATGCAGCAGCATCAGCATGGGAAATTAAGAAGACACTTGGACCTGCTGCAAAGACAGGATATTATTATCTGAAAAATCCATATGATGGCACTACTTCCCAATGGTGGTGTGATATGGATACTGATGGTGGTGGATGGGTACTCATCGCACATCACGGTGAAGGTCAAATGTCAGATCAAGGTACAACTGGTTCTCATTGGTGGCATAGAGATAATAAAGGTGGATTTGATACTGTTGGAAGTGGATATAAACGAGGAGGAGGATATTGGAGACAATCAAATGGTGCATGGGGAGAAAATACTTGTGGTGAATTAATGTGGGATGTGAGAATTCATAATGTATTTGGAACCAACCCATCATATGGAGATTATGGTGAAACTGCTGTATCAAATCATAAAGTTGCATTTAGATGGGGAACTGACCAACCACTACCTACAGGAAATAGTGACTACACTAATATACCAAATGCAGGAAACAGAAGATTTAATGAATGGTGTAGAGAGGTAGAAAATGCACCAGGATTTAATCCAGGTAACTATCATCAAAATGTTAGAAGTAACATCATAAGTGGTGGTAATTATTTTACAGAGCACATGGGTATAACTTGGTGTTTTAGACAAACTAGTGGTGCTGCTGATGATGGTGACTCTGGCCCATACTGGTTTATTGGTCAGCATGCGAATGGATTACATCAACATTATGAAGAAAATATATCAGGTGATGTTTATGGTGATGGTGCAGTTCAATTAGTATCAAATCAAGATACAAGTTGGAATAGCAATCCAGGTGGCACTAATCAAGGTTATCTAAGATTATCAAAAATCAGTGATTATGGAACTGTCAATATCTGGTTGAGATAATAAATAACTAAAAAGTAATATGGCACTCACTGGACTAACAAAAGTACAAAAGGTAGGTATCAATACTGCAACGATACCTACAGTTGGTGGTGTTGAAGGTGTAGGTGTTATAACTGCAACAAATTTTATTGGAGATGGATCTGGACTAACTGGTGTTACTGGATCTGGTGCTGGTGTTATAGTTCGAGATGGTGGAAGTCTTGTCGGTACAGCAGGAACTATTAACTTTGGTACAAACTTAAATGTATCTGCAATCTCTGCTGGTATTGTAACAGTTACAAATGCTGCCTCTGCAACTGCATTAACTAACTTAAGTGATGTCACTATATCTTCCCCTTCAAATGGTCAAGTTTTAAAGTATAATGGATCTGCATTTGTAAATGCTGCAGATGCAAATACAACTTACAGTCAGTCTTCAGTCGCATCTGGAAGTAATGTTAATTTAAGACTCACCGATAGTGGTGGAACGAATGATGATATTTTAATCACAGCAGGAAGTAATATAACCTTTAGTAGTGTAAGTGCAAACGGATTCACTATCGCAGCATCAGGTGGCGGTGGTGGAGGTGGACTTAGTAATGTGGTTGAAGATACTACACCTCAACTTGGTGGTGCTCTTGATCTGAACAATAAATTTATTACTGGATCGGGTGGAATCAATGTCAGTGGTGTTGTAACTGCAACATCTTTTGCTGGTAACATCACTGGTAATGTAACTGGTAACGCAGATACTGCAACAACTGCAACAAACGTCACTGTCTCTGCAAATAATTCTACAGATGAAACTGTATATCCAATCTTTGTAGATGGTCCCACGGGTGCACAGGGTGCCGAGAGTGATACAGGTTTAAGTTATAATCCAAGCAGTGGCAATTTAACTGCAACTAAATTCACTGGTAGTGGTGTTGCACTCACTGGTGTTGTAACTTCAATTGTTGCTGGATCTAATATTTCATTAGCTGGTGGACCAACTGGTATTGTTACTATATCATCATCTGGAGGTGGTGGATTATCACTTTCAAATGGTACTAATAATAACGTTGTCACAGCGTCAAGTGCAAGTGCTTTAAATGGTGAAGGGAATTTAACTTTTGATGGAACAACTTTAGTATTGACTGGAAATCAAACTGCTTCAGAATCAATTGTAGTTGGTACAGGAGTTACTTTAAATGCTCGTGGAATTAATGCTGTTGGTACTGCTGTTACAGCAGGTCGTTTCCACGCAGATGGAGGTAGTTTTCAGGCACAAATTGGTATTGCTAACCAAGGGTTTTATCTTTATAGTGGTAACTCAACTCATCTTGGAATAAGTTGGAGCAGTTCTGCAAGCATAAACCAGTTTAGAGGTAATTCTGGTGGTAATCACCCATTAGTTATTGATGATTTTTCTTACATTTCTATCAGTCCTAAATCAAGTGGTGTTAATCTTTACTTCGCAGAAAATCTTAAATTAGCCACAACTAGTGGTGGTATTAATATTACTGGTGTTGCAACTGCCACAGAAGCATTTTCTGGTCCTTTAACTGGTAATGTAACTGGTAATGCAGATACTGCAACTGCTGCAACAAGAGTTACATTAACAAATCAAGCTGGAGATACTACATGTAATGTTTTATTTGCACAATCAGCAACAGGCAACCAACTTCCTCATACAAATGCTAATTTAACTTTTAATGCAACATCAGGTGCACTGACTGCTGGATCTTTTGTGAAGAGTGGTGGAACATCATCTCAGTTCTTGAAGGCAGATGGTAGTGTTGATGGTAGTACGTATCTCACATCTGGTTCTTATATTGAAAATGTAGTTGAAGATACTACACCGCAATTAGGTGGTAACCTTGATCTGAACAGCAAGAATATAACTGGAACAGGAAATGCTCAGATTGTTGGTGTCATCACTGCTACAAGTGCAGTCAAAACATGGACACTTGGTGCGAGTGGTACCGATCATTATACATTTATCGGGGATGGTTTTACATCAGCAACAAACGATCCCGACATCTATTTGGAAAGAGGAAAGAGATATGCATTTTTAAACAACGCAGGAACCAATCATCCATTCTGGATCAAAACCACACCAGGAACAGGCACAGGTAATCCATATAACACAGGTGTAACTAATAATGGTGCTCAATCAGGATATGTAACATTTAATGTTCCTTGGGATGCACCAGCACGTTTGTATTATCAATGCCAAGCACATGGTAATATGGTTGGAAACATCTACATCCGTGGTGCAGGTGGTGGTAATGATAAAGTGGGTGTTACAACTATCACTGGTGGACTTCTTCATATAAAAGATAATACATCACCAGCAATTAGATTACAAGACAATAATAATGTTAATTCAGACTTTAAAATTTATAGTCCTGATGGTGATAATCATTTAAGAATATATCATGAAAACACAAGTACTGATTTATTCACACTCACATCAGCTGGTAAATTATTAGTAGGAGGACAAACATCCCCAAGATCTGCTTGGTTTAATCAGTCTAATACATTTCAACCTTCAATACAGGTTGAAGGGAGTGGAGAACCTGGTGGACAATATTTATCAATCACTGCAAATAATAATGCAAGTGGTTATGGTGCAAGATTTTTAATTGGAAGAACAAGAGGAACAGGTGCGGGTGCAACAACTGTTGTTAATAATGGCGATGAATTAGGAGGTGTTTCTTGGTTTGGTTCTGATGGAAGTGAGATGGTAGAAGCTGCCCATATTCTTAGTTATGTTGATGCTGGAACTGGTTCTAATACTGTGCCAGGTTCTCTGCGTTTCGCAACCACAGCAAACGGAGCAGGATCACCGACTGAAGCACTTCGCATTGACTCAAGTGGCCGAGTACAGATAGGTAGTTCGACTCTTGCTGCAAGAAATACTTTTAATGGAATAGGTAGATTAAACATACAAAATAATAGTGCAGATGGAACTGTTGATTTCACTCAAGGAATTGTATTTACTGATAATGCAAGTAATGAGGGAGCATGGACTCATGCTGCTATAGTTACAACGGGAAGTACTGGATATGATGGTAATCTAGTATTTGGAACAGATGGAAGTGATGCAAGGGATATGTCTGCATCAAGTATTACAGAAAAAATGCGACTCACAGCTGATGGTTGTCTTCTTGTTGGTAAATCTACAGTACCACAAAATAGTGGCGGGCCTGATAACACAAGTAGTGGAACAGCAGCAGAATTTGTTTATGGTCATGTTAACGTAGGAGTGGAAATAAGATCCACAAACGGAGCAAGCAATCAAAAATATCTCGGTTTTAAATATGGTGGTGGCCCAACAGATAATGGTGGTATACGAAGAGATGGCACAAGTAATAATGTTGAATTTTATGGTGGTTCAGATAGAAGAATTAAAATGAATATTCAAGATATGGATAATACCTTATCTAAAATTTGTCAGATATCTTTGAAAAAATTTGATTTTAAAGATGGAACTGGATCAGGAGTTGGTGTAATTGGACAAGAATTAATTAATATATTTCCAGAAAAAGTTACAAAGACTGATGATGGAACAGGAGACACAGTTCCAGATGGAGTTGAACCTTGGAGTGTAGGACATAATTATACTTATCAAATTTTGAAAGCAATTCAAGAATTAAAAGCAGAAAATGATTCTCTTAAAGCAAGAATTGCAACCCTTGAGGGTTCATAAATAACTAAAAAAGTCGTATGGCATATCTTGGTCACAAACCAGCAGTTGGAGAAAATAATTCATTCAGGATATTAGATGACATATCATCTTTTGTTCTGACTTTTGATGGATCTTCTGCAAGTGCTGTAGGATTAAGTGACGATACAATAACGATAACAGAAAATAATCACAGATTTATAACAGGGCAGAGAGTTACATATTCAAACGGTGGTGGTGGAAATATTACAGGACTTGTAAATGGTCAGGCATATTTTGTAATTAATCACAGTAAAACACAAATTAAACTTGCAAGTTCTGCATCTAATGCTCTTGCAGGAACAGCAATTAATTTAACTGGACTTGGTACAGGATCATCTCATACATTGACTCTTGCATTTGATGGAGTCAATACAAAGTTTGATCCAACCTTTGGGGATGGAATGCATGATACTCTTATCAAGAGAGCAGCACAACTTGTAATATCAATTAATGGTGTCATACAGCAACCACATGACACTGCAACACCTTCGACTGGATTTGGTGTAGATAGTCTAGGACATATCATATTTTCAACCGCACCAGCATCCACAGACATATTCTGGGGTCATATCTTAGCAACTAATACAGTTACCTTTGATTCTTCAGATAATGATGTAGATACATTTACTGGTAATGGTAGTACAACTTCATTTACTCTATCAAAAACTCCTCCAGACAATCGTAATATCTTAGTTACAATTGATGGTGTAGTTCAATATCCTTCAGATGCAGCAAACACAAGATCATATAATGTCTCTGAAAATGTGATGACATTTGTTGCTGCACCTGGATTGGGCACAGTAATTCAAGTTAGACATATTGGATATGCTGGTATAGGAGCAGGTGGCGGTGGTGGTGTTACAGGTTTTTATGGTAGAACTGGTAATGTGTCACTTATTTCGACTGATAACATTACAGTCAATGACGCAGCGATTACTGGTAATGCATCAATAACAGGTAATCTAACAGTTGATGGTGATATGACTACATTAAACACAACTTTGAGAGAAGTTGAATTATTAAGAGTCGATGCAACTAATGATACTCTAGCAGCAGGTATAATTACACAAAGAGGTTCAGGAGATATATTAAACTTATTTGATAATACTACAGAGGTATTCTCAGTTGCTGATGGTGGTGTACTTACAATTACTGGTAAAGGGATTATTAATAATACTACAAGCACTTCTGATGTAGGTTTACGAATAACAAATAATGCAACAGCAGCATTTTCAACTTCAGAAAATATGGAGGGCACCACAAATAGAAAACTTACACCCTTGATGTTAAGAAATGGGAGTACTTCAGCTAACACAGAAACATATTTAGGATTTGATGCTGGTCATTCATCTAAAGCACAGTGGAATATTGGTATTAAAAAAACAGGTTCTTTACAAGGTGATTTTATATTTAATACTAGAACTGGATCGTCAACATCTGCTGAGAGACTTCGCATCACAAATGACGGTAAGATAGCAGTCGCAGCAGGAGGAAACGTAGGATTTGCCACGGACAGTAATACTTATATTGAGCAAGATGGATTAGATCGAATTTCTTTTGTTGTTGGTGGAGTAAGAACAATTTCGATGGTAGAAGCATCGAATATGCCAGTTTTAGTAATTGATAAAAATGGAACTAATACACATGGAACTCAAGGTGCTGGATATTATGCAAATCCACATGCAAATGATTTAGTTATTGGTAATGTTTCTTCTGGTAATCATGGAATGACAATTTGCACTCCATCATCTGGACATGGAAATATAAACTTCTCAGATGGTAATCAAAATGCAGGACATGATGCTTATAGAGGATCTGTAGGTTATAATCATAGTACAGAACAGATGATTGTTAGAGCAAAGTCTGGTGCTGTCATATTAAAAAATAATGCTACTGATACGTTAGTTGCTACAAGTAGTGGAAAAGTTGGTATTGGAACTGCAATTCCAGGAGAGAAACTGTCAGTTGAAGATTCAAGTCCAGCTGTTTTAATAAATGCTACTAATGCAAGTGGAGAATCAAAATTACAATTCGGAAGAACTGGTAATACAAATGTAGGTGAAATTAAATATGAGCACAATAATAATGCATTTACCTTTAGAACTAATGATACAGCAAATCGACTTTACATCGCATCTGATGGTAATATTGGTATCGGAACTGAAACTCCGTCTGGTGCCCTTCATACTTATGTTGATAGTGGAACTCAAAGATCTTATTTTCAATCATCTAATAGTCATAGTTTCATAAGGACTATAGCAAAATCAACAAGTGAAAATTCAGGATTAGAGTTTTATTCTGGTGCTTCTAATATTGCTAATATAACTGGAATAGGCACTGGTGGTTTAGATTTTGAAGTTGGAGGTTCTCAAAGACTTCGCATTACATCAGGTGGTGATGTGGGAATCAGTAGCACATCACCAAGAGCAAAATTAGATGTTAAAGATGCAAATACAGGTCATCCTGTAATATTAAGAGTCTCTGCTGATAATGCCACTCCATATGCACTTGTTGTTGGTAATGATTCTCATAATACCGACGCTAATAATGGTCTAGCGATGTGGGTTGGTGGTAGTAAAACTCATCATATTCAAGCAAGAACATCAGAAACTACGAGTGAAAATAAATTAGAAATCGAAGCATATACAATTAATTTCCAGACAGGAACAAGTATGAATCAAGAGATTTTTATTGATCAGTCTGGTCGATTAATTGTAGGTGACACTGCAAATAGACTTGTGTGGGGTATAAATCCACATCTTCAAGTTAATGGAACTGAATGGGACGATACTTCTATAGCAATACATAATTTCGGAAATAATACCAGACGACCAACTTTATTATTTACTAAAGGTAGATCAGGAACTCTTGGAAACTTTGGAACTCCTGTAAATGCTGGTGAAGGTTTAGGTATTATCGGATGGTCAGCACACGATTCAACAGATGCTGAAAATCTTGCTTGTTATATTCAGGGTATCTCAGAGTCTGCACCAACAACAAATAATCAATATGGTGCAATAACTTTTTCAACAGTAAATGGTGGTACAAGTGCATATGAAAGACTTCGCATCAATTCAAGTGGACAATTTGTTGTAGGTAATAATCCCACTGTCGGTTCAGGAAACATTGCTCATATTGAAGCACCATCTGGATTTAATAATGGTGAGACTATTGTAGCGATTGTAGGTAATAATGCTGCAGCAGGCCCAAGACTTCTTTTACAAAATAAAAATACTGGTGCAAATGCAAATAGCGAAATTCTTGGAACTGATGCTGGTGGACAGTCTACTGGCTCCGTTAGATTTTATCATACTGATCAGAGTAATAATTATGGAGAACTTGCTCTTGGTACGAGAAATGCTGCAGGTCCACCAGTAGATAGACTTCGCATCGATCCTGATGGAAACACGTCAACAAAAGGATCACTTTTGAATCATTTTGTTCATAAAAAAGTTCAAGCAACTGCTCAAAATGGTAATTATGTACAATATGTTTTAATTGCTCCGACTGGCACTAATGATTTAAGATTGCAGGGAAAATTTACCTTTACTAGAGCAACTGGAACGAGTGGTATTGCACAGCAAACTGTTGAAGCACAGATTATGACAAATAATTCAGGTGGTGACGCACAGTATTATGTGCGTACAACTTCTACAGACCAAGGTTCATATTCTGGTATGTATTATAGATGGGTTACTTGTGAATATAATAGCACGACTTATTATGCTTTAGAGGGACATCCATTATCAGGTAGTTCCTATTGGGGTGGATTTATGCAACACGGTGTCTTTGAAGGAACTGCCAATGCGTGTTCAAATTTAGGCACAGTTCTTAATACAGGCAATCATTCAATAACAAATATAAGTGCATTAACTGCTCGAAAAGCTCATGAGAGATGGTACAATACTGCACTGAACGTACAGGCAGGTGGGTTATATGTAAAACAAGCGTCTGGTGTTAATGGAGCACAGTTTGCACCACTTTATTATGATACTAATGGATCATCATTACCAACACAAATGAAAGTTCACGGTCAAAAGGCAGTGTGTATTGATTGTACTCGTTATTATACATCTGGTGATATTATCACATTTAGAATTAACAATGATTATGAGGGAGCAATTTATGTTAATCCCAGTGGTGTTCAATATAACACAACCTCTGATTATAGATTAAAAGAAAATGTCATTGATCTGACTGGTGCAATAGATCGAGTCAAACAACTTAAACCAAAAAGGTTTAATTTTATAAAAGATCCTGGCAACACAATGGATGGATTTATGGCACATGAAGTTTCATCTGTTGTTCCAAATGCTGTAGTGGGTGAGAAAGATGCAGTCAAAGATATATTATATGAAGAAAATGATGAAGTAATTCCAGAAGGCAAAAAGGTTGGTGATGTAAAAGAAAAGGATGCGATAGATCCTCAATCTATGGATGACAGTAAACTTGTACCTCTTCTTACTGCTGCACTACAGGAAGCAATTGCTAAAATTGAAACTCTTGAAGCAAAGGTCTCTGCCCTAGAGGGTTCATAAATAACTAGAAAGTCATATGGCATTTACAAAGGTTGTTGGACCTGGTATACATACACTCTCCAACATACTCAGTCATAATATAAACTCAAGTGGTATCATAACTGCCACTAAATTTGTAGGGCCTTTTGATGATGCAACAATTGGTGGTGGAACAACAATAACCAGTGATGGTATTAATGTTACTGGAATTGTAACTGCAACAGGATTAGATATAAATGGAAACGGAGATATAAGTGGATCATTAACTGTTGGTAGTGGTGGATTAGATTTAAATGGAAGTGGGGATATAAGTGGAAATTTAGTCGTTCATGGAAACTTAACAGCAAATGGAGATTTCACCACATTAAATACAACTTTAAGAGAGGTTGAATTATTAAGAGTTGATGCAGATGCTGCTGTAGCAGCAGGTATAATCACACAGACAGGTGCTGGTCATGGTTTAGTCTTAGCAGACGATAACACATTAAAGATGGCAATGAATGTTGGATCAGGTATTGCAACATTTAGAGCATTAAATGCATCATATAGTAATCATAATGGTGCTTCTGGTATATTTCAACAGGTAAATTTAAATACAGCAGCTGTTACTTTTGGAAATACAATTTCTGTTAATGGTGCAACGATAACAACTGGTAACGGTAGTCATAGAATTAGATCGGCAGCAAATGACTTTGCGATTGAACATACAACAAATTCATATAAAGGATTTAGAATCTTAGGTAATGTTCCTGCAGATACATTTGTAATGAATGCGAGTGGTAATATTGGAATTGGAACTGCAACTCCAGACAGTAAACTTAATTTGTTTGGTACTGGTAGTGACGCAGCTACGAGAATATCAATTAAAGATGGTACTGGCATAGCTAATGTAGTTGGAAGATATGGAAGTTTAACTTTTCAATCTGATGTTGATGGTGCAGTAAGTGGATCATTAATAAATTTTGAGATTGATGGTTCAGAAAAAGTTAGCATCACATCAGATGGTCGCTTATTACTGAATGATATTTCATCAAGGGCTGTTGCTAATGTCACTGCTCAAGTTCAATTGGAAGGAACAGGAGCAGATACATCTGCTGTTTCAATTACAAGAAATTCTGCTAATGCGTTTCCACCATACCTAAATTTTGGAAAATCGAGAGCAACTTCTACTGGCGGTACTACTATTATTCAAGATGATGACAGTTTAGGACAGATTAGGTTCAGTGGTGCTGATGGTAATGATTTGACTAATCATGCTGCAAGTATAGAAGCACTTGTAGATGGTACACCTGGAAATAATGTTACACCAGGTCGTTTGATATTCAGTACAACATCTGCTACTGGTTCTGATGCAACAGAAAAATTTCGCATCTCATCAAATGGACAAGTTTGTATAGGTTCTGGTTTTGTCGGAGGTGGAGGTCACTTAACAATCAGAAGTGGTGGTGTCAATAGTTATGCTACTCAGGATTATCAATATGTTGGCACACCAAGTGATGATGATACTCTTGCACAGATTAGGTTTACTGCTAATACTACTGGTGCTTCTGTTATACAGGGTGCAGTAATTAAGGCAGTAGCAGACGCTGACTGGGGTGCATCTGGTGATGCTCCAACTCGATTGGAGTTTCACACTGCTCCTGATGGTTCTGCATCTATGGTGAATAGAATGACCATCACAAAGGATGGTGAAATTGGTATTAATGTAACTCCTGCATCTGGTCATCTTTTACATATTAAAAATGCTGGTACTGCTGAAGCTAAAGTAAAGATTGAGTCTGAATCTGGATATGATGCAAGATTAATACTAGACACTTCAAACGGTGGTGGAGCAGGAGCACATATAGATTTCCAAATCGATGGAACTGCAAAAGGTGGTATTCAATATGTGACTAATGGATCTGCTTCTGATCAGCATGACATAATATTCAGAAATAATAATTACAGTGAAAAATTTCGTATCAACTCAGCAGGTATTGATGTAACAGGAGAAGTTGCAGCATCACAAGACTATCCAATGGTGAAACCAACATTAGATTGTAACTTTGTATTGAATAAAAAGTTAGATCCTAGAATTGGATATACTCGAAAGGGAGTTGCATCATTCTATGATGAACAAGGTATCTTAAAGATAGTTGGAGGTAATGTACCAAGATTTGATCATAATCCAGAAACAAGAGAGTCATTAGGAATATTAATTGAAGAAGAGAGAACTAATCTTCAACCACATAGTGAACAGTGGTCTCCTATTCAATCAGATGGATGGGTAAATGTTGCTAGTGGAGTGGATATTGATTATGATCCAGGAGTTGTGACACCAACTGGAGAAACTACTGGTGCAATAACAATGATGGAAGCAGGAGCAAGTGGACAACATTATATTGCTCCAGATGTTTTTTCTGCTACAAGTGGAACAACATATACTTTTTCATTCTTCTTTAAAAATATTTCTGGAAATGATGCAAATAATTTAAAATTCATTTCAAGCACTTCTGGTTTCTCATATGTAATCCGCACTTTTTATTTTTCTGGATCAGATGTTGGAACAGTTGCAGGTGGATCTGATTCAACCATAACAAAACTTCCAAATGGTTGGTGGAGAGGAACTGTAACACTAACTGCAAATAATACGAATAGCAGTTCATGTCATTTTGATATTGGTCGTGGACTTAATAGTGGAGCAGCATATAATAACAAAGTAGCACTATGGGGATATCAAGTTGAGGAAGGAGCATTCGCAACATCTTACATCAGAACAGGTAATTCTGAATATGGAAGAACTGCAACTCGTGGAGTTGATTTTCTACAAATTCAAGGACAGGCATTTACAGATTTGTATAATCCAGTTGAGTCAACTATCTTATGTTCTTATCAACATACAAAGGAAGTGGCTACAATAGATGCAGATCTTGGAGGTTCTAGAAGAGTATACAGATTTGGAACTGGTGATACTTCGAGTGATACTCGTATTGATTTTGTTTCGACAAGCACTTTTCATCCATATATTGCAAGAGATGGTTCAAGTCCTGCTAATTTGATTGCTACTTCACCAACAAGGACTAGTGTAAATACATATGCAACCAGAGTCAAAGAAAATGATTTTGCTACGACCAAAGCAGGAGCAGCAATTTCTGGTAATGCACAAGATACAAGTGGTGATTGGGATCCTGTTAACAAGGTGATAGAAGTTCAAATTGGAGGTACTTTAGATGGAGCATCAGAAGCAGCACTTCAAGGACACTATAAGAGGTTCACATACTATCCTGTGGGTCTTCCAAACTCACAATTGATCACTATTAGTTCATAATAAATAACACAGGAGAATAATTATCAATGCCTAATCTAGTCGGAATCGGAAACAGTCAAGTACCTACCAACGCAATGTTGGGTGGGTTGGCCTATCAAGATCCAACAGATGTTAATATCGAATCTTTAGAACCAGGTAATATTTCTAAGATATCAAAAGAATTAATCCCATCATCATCTTCACCAAATGTAAAGGGAGTATTTGTATATAATACGAGTCACGATACAGATGGTGGACAGTGGAGGCATAATTGTCAAAATACAAGTTGGTATACAGAACCTTTGGGAACTGATGTAAGGGGAACCATTAGGAAATTTCCAAAAATTGTAGTGTGTGTTTTATTTGAAAATAATAGTGGAACTGAAGGTGTAACCGATGATATGATCATTTATGATGCAGATAAACCTGATATGCCAATGTGGATGAAGGTAAGATATAAACTTGGAAGTGGAGTGAATACTCAAGTCCGTGCACTAAACGGAAAGATAGTGATGGGTGCATCAAATAATGGAATATTGATAATTGATTTTGCGAATGATACAATAACAAATATTAATCATGCACATAAACATATGCATCAAGGTGTGTATCCATGTAGATTAGGAAGAACACAATATGGTTTAGTTCATATAGCAGAGACTGGTTTTGGAATTCAAGGAGAATATACTGCTGATTTTGATGTGACTGTCACACCAGACTCACAAATAAATCCAAATACTGGATTACATGAAATCACAATTGCAGGAACCACAACAGGTTCGGGTGGAGGAAATCAAGGATGGTGGATAATTTATGATGATGGAACTGTAAGTAATACTGGAATTGGTGGAGGTCCTAATGGTTATGGAAGACATGGTTCAAATTGTGCTTTTATATTAGGTGGAAATTACTTATTTGCTGGTAAAAATACGTATGGTTCGGGTGACAGACATAGCAATATTTACCAAATTCAGAGAAAATATGAATCTTCAAATGACACTGGATTATGGACTGGTCATCAAAGTTCATTTGTGAACTTGGTAGATAGTAGTTCTTGGGGTGATCGAAGTAATCAAATTGATTTCTATGGTAATTTTGCAGGACAATTATATGGTAAAGGAACTTGTGCGATAGATGATCGTGTATTTGCAACTAGTTTAAGTAGTAACGCTAGTCAATTAGTAAGATATTATATTAGAATGAATGACATCAGATATTCAATGGCTTGTATTAATAGATATCAACATGGTGAGCAAATTATCAGTGGATGGATGCCAGGTCGTGCCTACAATGCAAGTTTAAGTTCTACAACCCCTGATAGTGATTCAAATGGAACAATTGGATTTGTTGAAAATCCTGGTTTTAAGAATAGAACTTATGCACCTTGGTTTGGAGATTCAGGTGCTTCTCTAACTTGGCAAGAAGGTGGTAGTGTTTTAGTTACAAATGGTGGTGGAGATAATAGTTATGCAATCCGACAAAATGATTGCTTCACAAGTGGTCGAAAATATAAAGTCACTGGAACAATCGTTCCAACATTTTCTGGTTCATATACATTTAGAGTTAGGGCAGGTGGTAGTGGTGTACAGTGGAGTGTCACCTCTGGATTAACGAGTGGACAGACATATAATTTTAATACTGGTACGATCACTGCTGATGGTACACAACTAGAAATCGGTTCAGCTGGTGGCACAATGACACAATTTGTGATTGAGAACATAAGAGTGTATGATCAGAATGATTTAGACCGAGGACAATATATGCTTATGTGGGATATTACTGGAACAATTAAAAAAGAAAGAGTTGCACCTAATGCTGATTTAGTTGCATATCATGGATTTGCACAAGGTGACTATCTATATTATAATCCTATTAATGTAGTTCCAGGCACTGGCGATTTTTATGTAATGTTCTGGTGTAAATCACCTGCATCTGCAACTGGTAGTAACTCATATTTCCATGCATGGAGTCAAGGAACATCAAGTACTGGTGGTCAATCTAGTAATACAGGATGGGTAATCAAAGCATATCATAATAATGGAACTGGATTACAATGGTATCCTTATAGTGGTAATGGTAGTGGTTCACAAGGTATTGATGATAATAAATGCGTACAACCATATAATAGTTGGAACTGCATAGTCATAGGAAGAGACAATGGTAAATGGAAATTATATATGGATGGTGAGTTAAGAGATGATGGTAATACTAACAGCACTAATTTTTCAGATCAATATGTCACAATCGGTAAAGGTCTTAGTCAACCTGCTGAACATACTGCAGGAGTGAGACTTGCACTGATGAGATTTGGTGCAGGAAAAATGCCTGACTCTGCAATGATAAAATACATGTATCATCAGGAAGCACCATTGTTTAGAGAGAATGCAAAATGCACACTAGTTGGCACTGATAATCTAAATTTAAAAATGGATTTCGATCCTGATACAAAATTATTACACGTTGGATCAACAAGTGGTAGGTCAGACTTCAATGGATTACAGAGAATAAATAGTACAACCAATCCTGTAGAAATAGCAGTATCTGCTTCAGGTGGAATTATAGCGGAGGCATAATGGCATCAGTTAGAGTTGAAAAACAAGAATTTGGTTTAAGAGAAAAACTTGCCGAACTTGATTATGGTAAATTGCCATACCATAAAATGCCAGTAGGCACTATTCTTCAGGTAAGACAATCTCAAAGTAGTAGTAATTTGACAATCAGTAGTAGTAGTTATACAAATTTAAGAGAACTTACAATTCATCCAATTTCACGAAATTCTTTGATGTATATTCGGACTACTTGTTCACCAAGATGTTTTGTAACAGGTAACAGCAGAGGAAGATTTTTAAATCGTATCGTAAGACAAGATTTTGATACTAATTTAGAGACACAATTGATTAATAATAATGAAAATCCACAATGGAGAAATGCTAATTTTAATAGTAGTGGTGTTGAGGTAACTGGAGGTTCAGTTATGAATGAAATTTGTGATTGGCATCGTCAAATTAAACCCATACTTTATAAATATCAAGTCGCAAGAAATGATAACAATTTTGATCTGGGTGGTCGCCAATATACTATTCAAGTCATGGAGATAATGCAATAATGAAAAATTATTTAATGTTCGCAATCGAATCTTTAGCACCAAATTCTGACTATGTAATTTTTGGTGATGAGTATAGTGGTATTGAGTGGAGAGATAAAGTCAATACAAAACCAACAGAGGAACAAGTAACTGCTAAAATTGCAGAGATAAAAGCAGCAGAACCAATGAGTCAATTGCGTGATGAAAGAAATAGAAGACTTGCTGAGTGTGATTGGATAGTTACAAAAAATGCAGAATATGGTTATAACATACCAAAAGAGTGGAGGAGATATCGTCAGGCACTCCGTGATCTTCCAAGCATATCATATCGTCCAGAACTTAATGAATTTGGAGATTTAAAAATGGATTCAGTGGCATGGCCCACTCCTCCTGAGTAGGGTTGTCAACCCATTTGTAATATGTTATAATGTGTCTATATAATACAGACAAATTGACAATTGCAATGACTGAACAACAACAACATTTACAATCTGCTATTCAACAGCAAAATGTTCTTCTCAATGAAATTCAAAAACTTCAGACAGAGATAGATAACAAAAGACAACTTGCAGTAAAAGCACAAGGAATTATTGAGTACCTTGATCAGATCGGTGTTAAACTTCCAGAAGCAGAAACAGAAACTGCAGAAGGTGAAGCAGCACCAGAATCTCCAAATGCCGAAGTTGTGACCGAATAAATATTATTATTGCGAGACAAATTCGAGGTAAAATAGAATGCCTTATGTTGGTAGGGATCTACAAAGAGGAAATTATTTAAAATTAGATGACATAAGTTCTTCTTTTGATGGATCAACAACCACATTCAACTTAACTTCTGGTGGTAATGCATTTTTTCCAGGATCTGCATTCTCTATCATAGTATCTCTTGGTGGAGTAATACAGGAACCTGAAGCTGCATTCCAAATAGATAGAAGTCAAATTATATTTGCAACAGCACCCTCACCCAATGATGATTTCTTTTGTATCGTACAAGGAGTCTCATTGGGTGTTGGTGTACCTGGACATAATACAGTAAATAACGATCAACTTGCAAAACCATTATCCTACGGAGATTATTTTAGATGGGATAGTGCAAACAATCGAGTTGGTATCAATACTCTTTTACCATCAACTGCTCTGGATGTAGTTGGAGATGCGACATTCAGTGGAGCAGTATCAATTGGTGGAACATTAACTTATGAAGATGTAGCAAATATAGATGCGGTAGGAATTATAACAGCAAGAGCAGGGATAGAAGATAAGACATTAACAGCAGGTAGAGTTGTATATACAGGATCTGGTGGAAGATTAGTTGACAATTCGGGTTTAACTTTTAATCCCACTACATTAGGAGTGCCAGGTTTAACTGTTACTGGAGTCACTACATTTTTAGGTAATGTAACAGGTCTAAATGTTACTGGTGTATCAACATTNACTGCTGATGTAGAACTCACCTCTACTGATGCTGGTGCTGCAGCTGCACCCACATTAAGACTTCAAAGAGACAGTTCATCACCAGCAAATCAAGATGTTTTAGGACAAATAGTATTTGGAGGAAAAGATAACACTCCCAATGATGAAAATTATGCAAGCGTTGCTGGAAAGATAATTCAAGCAGGTGCTGGTGGGGAGCATGGTGCAATACAAATAACAACCAGAAAAGCAAGTTCAAATGTAATTACAGCAAATTTAACAAGCACAGATTATGAATTATTAAATGGCACAAATCTGAGCGTTGATGGTGATATTACAGGAAACAGTAATTTTAAACTTACCTCTACTGACACTGGTAGTGCAGCTGCACCAGAATTAACCCTTCATAGAAATAGTTCATCACCAGCAAACAATGATTATCTTGGAGAGATTCATTTTCGAGGAAAAGATAATGCAGGTAACTCAGCAGATTATGCATCGATTACGGGTAAAATATTAAGCACTACTAATGGTGCTGAAAGAGGTATTCTTGAGTTTTCACACCTTAAAAGTGGAACTGAAACAGTCACTGGTAGATGGAGAGATGATAGTTTACAATTATTAAATGGCACTAACTTTAGTGTTGCTGGTACATCTACATTCAATGATGATGTAACATTTACAACTCAAAATACTAACGATATTGTTGTTGATAAATCAGATAATTCAATAAGACTTGGTGATAGTGTAACTCAGTATTTGGGTAATAATAATGATATGTGGATTATGCATAATGGTTCCACAGGATACCTTCACAATGTAACTGGAGGTTTATATATTAGAAATGAGGAAAGTAATGGACACGTTTATATTCAGGGTAAGTCAGGTGCGGATAGTATCATCGCAAAATATGAAGGAGCCGTTGAATTATATCATAATGGTGATTTGAAATTTGAGACCACTGCAGATGGAGCGGCTATCTCTAATATCCAAAATAACGAGGGTTTAAATTTAAATGGTGTAAGCAATAATACTTGTATAAAATTCTTGTCAACTGGTTCTTCACCAGCACACGGTTATCGAATTGCTTACCACAGTACAACCAATTATATATTTAATTCACCTGCCATAACCTTTGACAAAATAGCCACCAATGGCAATTTTTCTAATCATATTGCTGCTATAAGTGATAGTGGTTTCCATCTTGCAGATAACAAAAAATTACACATAGGTGGTGCAATTAATGCTAGTTCTGCCACTGGAGATTTGCAACTATATCATGATGGAAGTGATAATTATATTGATGGTAACAGTAAAGCAGAAGATCATTTATACATTAGAGCAAATGTAGGATCAGATTATAGTAGTAATATCTACATTCAAGCAAAATCAGGAGAAGAATCTATTGTTTGTAGAGATGATGAACAAGTTGAGCTATATTATGATGGTAATCAGAAGTTTAGAACCACTCAAACAGGAGTTCTTGTAACAGGAGAAGTCGCAGCAACACAGGACTATCCAAACATTCAACCAACATTAGACTTTAATTTTGCAGCAACTAAAAAATTAGATCCAAGAATAAGTTTTTATAGAACCAAAATAGGAAGTTATATTGATGAGAATGGAGATTATAGATGGGCATCACCAAATGAACCAAAATTTAATCATGATGAGGTAACACATGAGTCAAAAGGATTATTGATAGAACCAGAAAGAACTAATAAACTCACAAATGGTAACAATATAGATTATGGAACAAATAGTGGTGGATCTCCTGGTCCAAGTTTAGATGCAAATAATGTTGAAGCACCAGACGGAAGTTTCACTGCAACAAGAATTGATTATTCAAATGCATCAGGAAATATGAATAGTGCAAACTCTGAGTACAGTTGGGGAGATAGTGCACCAGCTGGAAAAACTTACAGTGCGTCAATATGGGTAAAAGGAACACAAGGACACACAATTAATTTTTATCTTGATGCATCTGGACAAGGAAGTAGTGATACTGGAAAAGTTCATACTACCTTAACTGGAAAATGGCAGAGAATATCTGTTTATCATACATATCCATCTGGTGCAAATGCTGCTGTCTTAAGAGTTGGAACTCGTAGTTTACATGCATTAACTCAAGGGACTGCAACTGTTGTTTCACTTTGGGGAACAACTGTCGTAGAGGAAAGTCAACCTGGTTCTACCATTGCAACACCTTTGGCAGATACAACAACTGCTGCTGATTATGCACTTATAGATGGTGAGGACTTTACCGAATTCTTCAATCAAGTTGAGGGAACTATAATCACAAGCACTGATACATTAGACCCAGCTGGTGTACGAAGACCTGCGGTAATTGAGGGAGATGTAACTAATACTGACAGGCACTATATTCAAGAAGCAGGTGCATATCAGTATCAAATAAGAGATGGTGGTGTGACTCAAGCACAAATTGATGCAGGAGCAGTATCTATACCTAAAAATATAATTGCTGCTGCCTACAAGTTAAATGATGCTGCAGTTAGTATCAATGGATCTGACGCTGTAACTGATACCACTGCAACTATGCCAACTTGTACTAAATTAAAATTAGGTGAGTGGAGTGGTACATTTTACTTTGGTCACATTTCTCGATTTATGTACTATCGAAACAGAATTCCAAACTCTCAATTGAAGATTCTAAGTTCACAATAAATAACACAGGAGATATATAACAAATGCCTAATCTAGTCGGAATCGGAAACAGTCAAGTACCAACAAATGCAATGTTGGGTGGATTGGCATACAAAGATTCTGTTGATGTAGAAGTTGTATCAAAAATACAGACACAAATAGCTGCACCAATATACTCTGGTGGTGGTTTGATAAGGGGTATGTTTTTATATGATACAAGAAAAGATTCTGATGCTGGTGCATGGAGATTTAGAACACAACATACCTCTTGGTATAATGAAGGAGCAAACAAATATAGAGGAAGAAGAAAAGAATTTCCTGCAGTTGCTTTAATCGTTGCAATATTTGATACTTTGAATAAAGTTGTAATATATGATGCTGATGATCCAAATATGCCAATGTGGATGATGTATGAAAGAAATAGTTCTCAACAACCATATTTTAATTTTGCTGCAAATGGTGCAAATCACCTTGGAAACTATGAACCATTTAATGTTTCAGCATTAAACGGAACAATATGTGTAGCAACACAGAGACCATCTGGACATTTAGGAAATTTAAATGCAGGTTTGAGAATGTTTAGATTTATTGAGGATGATTGTATTGCAACAAATGATAATAGAATAGTGAAGTTTACAACTCCTATCGCACAAAGAAATGATATGATAACATCATATTATAATATTCAAGATCATAATCAATATAATGAAGCAATTGTAAGTTCTAATGCACTGTCAGTTGATATGGTAGTTCTACCAGGTGCACCGATTGATAGCTATACAAAATTACCAATACCAACGATTGCAGTTGGAACTGAAAGTGGTGTAAGTATTATGAGAGATACTGGTGATACTGTAGATTTAGGATACACTTCTACAAATGATAATAATCGTGGAATAATTTTAACCAAGAGTGGAAAGGTTCGCTATCTTGCAAGAAGTTTAGGAACAAATTCACCAGGTGGAGGAAACTTCTTTATTTTCTCATATACTAATCCTGTTACAGATGGATTAGGTGCTGATAATCCTGATTTAGATTACAGTTATGGTAACACTCAAAATGGATTATATAAACTTACTACACAGTGGGAAGGTGATGGAGCTGGTGGAACCTCAAAATTAACACACTTAACTCATATAAATGATGATGAATTTGCAGTGGGAACAAATGAATATGGTGCGATTGGATTTCACCGTATTATAGAACCAAAAACTCCAAGTCACGATCATATTCCAGTTCCAATGATTAATAAAACTGGTAAAGATTATAATACAGGATGGTTTGTTGGAAACAATAGAGCAGTGTGGTGTTGTGACACAAGCACGACTGATGCAACAGTTACAAATTTAATTACTAACGGTACTTTTGATAGTAATACTACTGGTTGGAGTCATGGTAATGGAGCGACTCTGACTGCAACGGGTGGTAAATTAAAAATAGAATCAACTCAGAATAATAGTTATGCGTGGCAAACTGTGACTACAGTAGCATATCGAGCATATGTTTTGACACTCGATTTTCCAACTGATGGAGACTCAAGTTTATGGATAAGAATTGGTACTGGTGGTGCTGCAAGTACTGATTTAACATTTTCAATGCTAATGCCATTGCTGAAGGATCACAACATTTGGGATATAACTTTGTAGCAACAAGCACTTCAACAACAATAACATTAATGATCTCCCAATCAGGCAGTGGTAGAAGTGTGTACGTTGATAATGTTGTTTTACAAGTAGGAGAAGTAGATAGATCTGTTTATAGAAATAATCTTGCAGTTATGGGAACAGTTCCAAAAAATAAAGTTGCTACAGGTTCAGATTTAGTTGCGTATGGCCCTTTCAGTTCATCTAATCTGCTTTATTATCCTACTAATGGTCATGGATATGGAAGTTACAACGATTATGAACTTGGAACATATAATGATTTTTATATTAGTGGATGGTTCAAGGCATCTGATGCGACACCAAGTAGTGATAATGACTTCTTTGCCAGAACTGATGCAGGCCCACAAAATGCAATATTCTTACAAGTGAGAACAAATGGTTCTTTAAGATTCTATACAAAGGATGCAAATGGTGATACTTATACAGATACAAATGCAGTTTTAAAGGATAATACATGGTATCATTTTGTTGCAATTAGAACTCATACTGGTAATCAAATATATCTAAATGGAGAATATACTGTCAATACAAGTAGTTACTCTACAACTAATAATGCTACTCCTCGTGATGTAGGAGAAAAAAGAGCCATTTACATAGGTGGTAGACATCAAACAGGACAAAATTATTGCACAACTACACAAGTTGCATTAATAAGATGGGGAGATGCAGTGCCAAGTTTTGAGCAAGTGAAAAAAATGTATAATGATGAAAAACAATTCTTTGTTGATCACGCAAAATGCACTTTATATGGAACTTCTGACGAGGTAAAAGGTATGGCATATGATGATGGAACTGATATATTACACGTTGGAACACCATCTGGTCGTAGTGATTTTGATGGTTTGACTAGAATAAATAATACGACCACACCTGTTACAACTGCAATAGTAGCATCAAATGGTCTTATAGTGGAAGAATAACATGGTAATTAGAGTATCAAAACCAGAATTTAATTTAAGAGATAAGTTGACACAACTGGATCGTCCAGTTGGTGCTTTTGGGTCTCAGATGTTAGAGTCACCCAATAGAAATGAAGCAGCACATATGATTGGTCTTGGTCGTAAGAACCTTTTTATTAATGGTGGTTTTAATATAAACCAAAGAAAATATTCCAGTAGAACTTCTTCATCAGGTAATGGTTCTTTATACAACATCACAGGTGGTATATCTGAGTATCAATTCGATGGATGGAATATAAACAATAATACGACTGGAGTTTTTACCGCACAAAATTTAAGTGCGACACCATATCCACCAGAGTGTAGTCAATATCTAGAACTTGCTTGTACAACAACTGACGGTAGTTTAGGAAGCAATCAATATGCACAGGTGGCTCAACAGATAGAGGGATATACTTTCCAACAAGCAGGTTTTGGAACTCGTCATGCAAAACCTCTTACTCTTAGTTTTTATCATCGTCATTCATCTGCAGGAACTTATGGTGGAGTTTTAAGAAATGCTGCTGCAAACTATAATTTTGTCTTTGAATACACTCAAACAGCAGAAGATGTATGGGAAAAAGCAGTTATTCATATACATCCAGAAACACAACAATCTTGGGATAATACAAACGGTGTAGCAATAAGAGTATCTTTTAGTCTTTGTAATGGATCAGCTCATATAACTTCCAATATTGGTAAATGGTTTTCAGGAACTTATTATCATACATCAAATCGTCAAATGAATTTCATGAATAATACTAACAATCGAATGAGGTTTACAGCAATGCAACTGGAAGTTGGTCGAGATGCCACACCATTTGAATATTTACCGATGCAAACTCAGATGGCATTGTGCCAAAGATATTACTGGGAATGGGGAAATGAAAGTAATGGTGGTAGTGGACCAGGTAGATGGGTAGGGTCAGGAAATGGTTCAACCACCCCACTCTTTGGAATATTATTTCCACATGAAATGAGAACAGGCCCAACAATTACACCAAGATATAGTAGTAGTTTTAATGTTTATCAAGGAAGTGATACTTCTTCCCAAACTAGTTTTTCATCTACCACATCAAGTCCAACATCTGCCCGAATTAATATAAATGGACCAAGTGGTCACGGAACATCACCTGCATGGATAGATATAGGGACTGGTAGTAATCATTTAGCAATAACATTTTCTGCGGAGTTATAAATGTATAAAATTATTATTTCTGATTTAGGAGACGAATCAATAAAAAGAATATCTGATGGTGCTTTCATTCCGAGAGATTCTAATAATAGAGACTACCAACAATTTCTTCAAGATGTAAGAAACGAAGGTATTAGTGTTGTTGAAGGAGCAACAGTTGGTGTGACCACTGCATATGATTTAGCGAGATATTTGGAATATCCACCTTTACAAGAACAATTAGATAAAATTTATCATAGTGGTGTGGATGCGTGGAAGGCAGATATCAAAGCAATTAAAGATAAGTATCCAAAAACTCAGGTTGGTGTTACGACAATAGCACCACTCCCTAGTTGGGTTATAGAAATATAATTTATTCTTCTATTTCAAAATACCATTTGATATGTTTGATATAATCAAATGTACAAGATATATCTGCATCACAACTAATATCATATTTTCTATCACATAAAAACTTTCTAAGTTCATAAACAGAATTAAATCTTCCTTGATGTATCTGATTCTGATCGTAAAGATGATACTTCATTGTTTCTTTTTAATGTGTTGATATTATAACATATCTATAAAAAAATGTCAATTGCCAACCTGATAGATATATGGTATAATAATTTCATCCTCACAGCAATTAATGTACGAACCAAAAGTAAACGACTATGTTCGTTGGACAACATCATTAGGTATGGTACATGAAGGATGGGTATATTTTAAAGCAGAACCATCAGAAAATAAAAAAGGATGGCAAACACCTGCAAGATATATTTCAATTGAAATTGCAACAAAACCAAGACCACAGTGTGATCTCAGCACATTTTTACATAAAAATATTCATGTATGTCTATGTTGTTATGAATCGGATTGGCACGAATTAGAGTATGTCAGGAGAAGAGTATCGAAACAAGATGACTCAGATCCTGACCAATTAAGTTATGGTGCATACAAATCACAAAAATATCGTTATGAAGATATTCAGTGACACGTAAGAATCATTAAAATAAATAATTTCAATTATTAAAATTTCTTATGTTATCAACAAAGTATCGTCTACGTTTGGAATCAATTTGTAAAGACATTGCTTCTGGAACTGAAGTCTCATTAGAAGATATGATTTGGTCAAACAAATTAGCAAAAGCAAACACAAGTGCGAGAGGTATGTTGAGTCAAGCAAGGAGATTAGCAACAGATCCAGATGGATCATGTTTAAAATATTTGGACTTAGGAAATCCAAATTCAAATAAGAAAGGTTTTAATGGTGCAGATGACATAGCAGATTGGTTTAAAAACGATAGATCAGATGATTGGAGGCAAAGAGACTAATGAATCAAAGAGAAAGGTCAGAACTGACCGATATATGCTGCAGATTGATGTCCACAAGCGGTTCTGTGACCCTCAAAGAGAGAATATGGTTGAATACGTTATGTGAGAAAAATGAGAAGGCGAGAGACCTTGCAGGTGCCATGTTATGCCCTGATATTATCGAACCAGACTAGCATAGGCATTTATACATATTTGCGAAATGTTGCGAAAATTGTTCGTTTTTGAGCATACGCTAACTAAATAACTAAAGAATTAAGAGGAGGTAACCATGCTTTTAACTCCTTCGTTATGTAAATTATGATCCAAACGGAGTACGATTCATGCACAACTTAATTTCTTATAATCAGTTAATGGGTACACAAGACCAAGATAACGATTTAATCACAGAATACTACGAGTGCCTAATCGAATGCAATGAAGACCAACATATCTGCAAACGGATTTGCAAGGAGGTTTTAATTGATTAGCATACACCATACACATCCACCTTAACACTTTCAAACCCTTGACTTTTTCGGTCAGGGGTTTTATAATGCTTACATCATACAACAATTAAATGGCAAGAACGCAAAAATCATTTGATGAAAAGGTAAAGAGACTTAACTCGTCATCAAAGAAATCTGCACCAAAGAAACCTGTAAAGAAATCTACATCAACTAAGATTAAGATTATTCAATCACGCAAGAAGGATATGTTTCCTATGATGAATATACATAGGTTTCCATACCATTTTGAACCAGGTCCTGAGATATCAGATCGTCTTAACAAGGCATGGTTTGATGAATTTTATGGAGAAGAAAGAATGATAGAGCATATTAGAAAACATAAACTTAAGTCTCATCAATACAAAGCATACGTCAACTACTGGTGGTTAAAGGAAAATGAAAGAAAGTAAGCAGAGGATTATCCAACGCATGAAAGAATTAGCAATTCTATTAGAAGGAAGTGTAACAGAACTTACTACATGTAACAGCATGGGTAGACAAAGTAAACAGATCGTGATAGAATATGATATAAATGAAATTAAGTAATGTCTAAACCATTATCAAAAGTTAAACATCAGATTAAATCTGGTAAATACTACGTCTTCTGGGGTGCTTGTACTCTTGCTGTTATGGCAGGACAAATCTATGTCGGTGCAGGGTATCGTGGAATGTCTGAGAGTGTACAAGATCTCACAGAAATGATTGAGATACAAATTGGACTTGAAGAAATTAGAAAAGGTCGTTTTTCTGATCTCCCTATGCCGATTATACAATAATTCGTGGTTACTGGTATAGATATATTAGTAGAACTAGTATTAATACCTAACAGTGCAAGACAAACAAGCAGCAAAACAAATTATCAAAATAGCAAAAAAACATCCTAAGTTATACACCAAAGAAGATGTTCGTTATGCAAGAATGATAAAGAAAAGAATCAAAAAACAGAGAAATGAACAAAGACACTCTGAAAATAAGTCAGAATGAAGACGGATCATTCAACGTTGATTGGGATAAAAATGATCCCGAATGGAAATGGTTGAATAAACTTTCGTCTAAAGAAATACAACTTTTTATCGAGGATGCAATTAAGTATGACAAGAAGAACTAACCACAAAAACTATTCGTTAGAACAGTTGAAGGTCTGGATTGAGGATGCAATATACTCAGAAGCAACTCCAGATGAAATCTATGCGTGTATCGTTGAAGCAATCACAGATACCTTAGATAAACATAGAGTATATCAAAAAGATAGTGAGGACTTATTACAAATTCTCATGGGAGCAGAGGATGACTACTACCATCCAAAGTATTCTAGTTTCCAAGAAGAACTGGAAGCAGAGGGTTATGAGTACACACCTCTATCATCAGATGGGGATGATGAGAAAAAGGACAAGTCACACCTCAGAATTGTTAAATAATAGAAAGGATAGTTAAGCAGATGAAAAGTTTTCAGCAATTCATGAAAGAAAATGAAGCACAGGATGACAAGATGGATACTGCCATTCAAGATGCTGAGAATAAAAAGGATGCTTACTTGAAGAAGAAAAGGGAAGAGGAAGAGAATAAGGAGACAGAAGAAAGACTCAAGAGAATTGCTAATCTTGAAGCGAGTGTTTCTAATCTACAACAACAGCAACAATAGTATTGACACCTGTGTTATAATACTATTACAGATCACTATTTTATGTTCAGTTTGAGACCACATCAGCAAGATGCCTTTGATACAATGCGTTTGTATGATAAAGGACAATTAATTATGCCTACTGGTAGTGGTAAAACTCTGTGCATGATATTTGATGCCATGAGAGAGTATCGTTCAGATACACAGACCATTGTGGTTGTTGCACCTAGAATACTTTTGAGTCAACAACTATCGTCTGAGTTCTTGGAGGTCTTTGGATTATATCCTGAGATACAACCAATCAAGGTTCTTCACGTTCATAGTGGAGAGACAGAGCATTACTCTACAACTGACTCAACTCGTATATCTGTTTGGTCAGCAAAGAACTGTGCCTTCAATCAGATAATATTCACAACATATCATTCTCTTCATAGGATAATGGAATCTGAGATTCATGTAGATACCATTTACTTTGATGAAGCACATAATAGTGTACAGAGAAACTTTATTGATGCTACAGAACATTTTTCACTTGTAGATAACATTAGATGTTATTACTTTACTGCTACACCAAAGCATAGTTCTGTGTCTCATAGAATTGGTATGGATGATGACATTGTGTATGGAGATGTGATCTACCAGTTACCCGCACCAGATTTGGTTGATAGTGGTTACATACTACCACCACAAGTTGTTGTGAAACAACTTCCTCCGAATCATGGTAGCATACCTGATCGTGATTGTGACCATCTTTATACTTCAATAGTTGAGGAAGATACTAACAAGGTCTTAGTTGCTGCATCAAGAACAAGTCATATCATTGATTTGGTTGAGCAAACTGACTTTGCTGAGATCATGAAAGAATTAGGATATTCTCTCATGTATATCACATCAAAAACTGGTGCATATATTGATGGTAATAAAGTTGATAGAGATACATTCTTTGAGACTCTATCTGATTGGGGAAGAGATGATGATAAGAAGTTTATCGTCATCCACCATTCTATTCTATCAGAAGGAATAAATGTTTCGGGTTTAGAATCTGTTATCTTTATGAGAAACATGGATTACATTACGTTTAGTCAGACTATTGGTAGAGTAATTCGTCTTCATCATAATGATGCAAAGAATATTCGTGATGGTAAACTAACCGCAGGGGATATTCGTTCTTACCAGAAACCATTTGGATTACTCGTTGTTCCAGTACACTCACAAGTGGGTATCAATACAGCGAGAAGATTACAAGAAGTTGTTGACACCATATTCGTGGATGGTCAACCTGCAATATCAGTAATGAAAAATTAACTATGAGAAGGTCAAACAGGTGGAGAGAATATTGTGAGACAACTTTTAATTCCTTAAACGCAAATATCCATAATTGGGGAAAGAAAGAATTTTACAGACCACTTACTCGTATATTTTACATGGGTGTCTTTGATTGTGGCACTCCAAATCACACAGGTTTCATAAGTCAAACCGCATATAACAATAAACTCGAAGGAAACAAGACAGTTCATGACCATTATCTATCTCCACAGTTTATAGGGAGGATGATACTGGATAATCCTGACAAGTATTTGAGTGATTTTAATGTTTTTCGTGATTTGTTTTGGAAATCATGTGGAACTGTCGTGGTCACAGCAGAAGAAAATATAAAACTCAGTAAGTTAACCGAGAATACCGACAATTATTATAAAGTATTCGTGCCAACTGACAAGAAATATGAGCATGTCGGGATAAATCTGTTTGCTCGACCAGACAAGAAACAGAAGTGGAAAGGTGTAGATGTGATTGAAGCATCTACAACTGATCTATATTTTCCTGATGACCTGATAGAGTATGAGAAAGACTATCTGGTCATTGGACAAAAGCAACCAGTTATGCTATAATACCACATAATTATGGAGATGAACATGCACGACAGCACATTGGATTTATTTGATAAAGTTGGAATATCACATGATGATATTGAAGCACTTGCAGCATATTATGAAGTGACTTGCGATTATTATGAAGCAGAATTTTTAGGTTTGGAAGATTATATCTAGTGTGCCAGTTATAATACTGGTACAAATTGATTGACAGTTGCATTAAATAGAATTAATATAGAAAAGTAATAACACATTTACAAAAATGGCAACACGTTCAAGAATCGGAATCGTACTTAA
>FUFK010046181.1_pt1 | contig 35544 bp, 33 predicted proteins | sample 1021851 | NCBI WGS metagenome assembly FUFK01 (sample SAMEA51879418, study PRJEB19060) | metagenome | reverse complement strand
GCCGAGGGCACAGTGGAGAAGTGGTGTGTATCTCTTGAAATGTCAATTGGGTGTAGCTATTGCAGTTATACATTTGAGACAGAGCATAAGACTTATCGTAAATCGTAGAGTCATGTGAGTAAGCATGTGGTGAGATTGTCCCTAGTGATAATCAATATAACCAGTAACTACTTCACTACCTTGATTCAACCATTACACAACTTTGTCCATCCTCTGGTTAAAGAGTGAGGATTGTAAGATATCTTACCACTAAGGGACAATGTAAAAGGGAATGAGTACTATATGGATGCTAGATTCGTTGACCTTGTTAATCTTACAAGGTAGAGTCTACGCACATTGAAAGTTCGGTGGGTTGATACTGTATCAATACTGGGAGACATAACAAACGAAGGTATTTAACGCGAAAAAAGGGGACTAGACATGGTTAACTAACGAGGGCATCTGGTGGTAAAAAATCAGATTTTATTGAATTTTCAGCTAACAATTTTCTGTTGGATTGTTTGGCTACATTTTCTAATTCAAAATGCTTTATAGAATTAAGGAAACATAAACGCTTTATCCTAAATGGAGTGCCCGATGTTTTACAATAAATTATGTTATCTATATCCATATTAAAGCTCCTACCTTTCAATTTTTATAACAATAAAAGGCTAACACTTTAAGTTTTTTAATCTCGAAAATAAAAAAAATACCTCATATTGAGCAATAAATTTATTTTTGATATGTTTATTAAAAAAACAAAGGTATACCCAATGACTGCAAACTTTTATGAAAATTTTGGNTTAATATGGGANAGATTTTTAAATTTTGAAATAAATAGNTCAAGNGAAGCGATAAAATATTTTGGAAACGCCAATTCCTATTTTATACTTCAAACAGTTGCCTGGCATAACCTTCACCTAGTTCAAAAAGAAGAAGAGTCTCGAGAATATGAGAGACTAAAAAAGCAATGGGGTACCAATATTTTTGATTTTGGAAAACATATACCAGGTAAATTATCAATTTTAACTGTTTCGCAAATCTCTGGAATAGATAAAGAAACTTGTCGAAGAGTAGTAAAAAAACTAATTTCTGATGGATGGATAACCTATTCTCGAAATGAAGGTATAAGATACTACCCTACAGAAATAAATAATCAACTCATGGTAAAGTTTAATGAGGCTATAGAAATACCACTTTTTTTGAATTTAGCTACTAACATAAAAAAATGGACCTAGTTAAAACTCAATTTTCTTTCACCGTATAAGTCAAAAGGGGTTAAAGGGACAAAAATGGGACAAACTGTTTTCATGGCACAAATGGTTCAACTTCAAGAAAGTCATAATGGTGAGCTGAAAGTCTATAGAAGACAAGAGGCTGATAAACCTTTTCCTGACTTCTGGTATTACTCAATCATTATACCCAGTCATTAAAGAATAAGGCACAAGTCAACAAAAGAACGAGAATTTGTCCGCTCGTGAGTTTTGTTAATTTGCTCTGATAATTTATTTATAAGTGAGGCTATTTCTGCTTCGATCACCAAATTTTCTTGTTTTTTGCCTATTAAAGGTACGTTATTAATTTATTCTTATTTCGATTTTGATATTAAAATTTGCTAACGTGTTTTCAGAGTAAAAACTATTGCGAACAGTTTCNGNCAGGNNAAATTTTTATNCTAAATTGATAATATCACTTTTATAAAAAAGTGATAATAATTTTACAAAATATTTAACTAATTAATGAGATTAAAATGACAAAATTGGCTTTTCTTGGTTTAGGGGTGATGGGTTTTCCAATGGCGCGTCATCTAGTTAATAATGGAAATGATGTTGTGGTTTATAATAGAACCCGCACTAAGGCTGAGAAATTTTCAGCAAATTTTAAAACAAAAATAGCTGATTCCCCAGCTGAAGCTGCAAAAAATGCAGATTTCGTTTTTGCTTGCGTAGGTGACGACTCAGATCTAAAAGAAATTACGGTTTCAGAGTATGGTGCATTTAATACAATGAAGCCTGGCAGTTTATTTATTGATCATACAACGACGTCAGCTGCTATAGCACGTGATATGTCAGAAGATGCAAAAAACAGAAAAATAGGATTTTTAGACGCTCCAGTGTCTGGGGGACAGGCGGGTGCTGAAAATGGAAAACTTACAATCATGTGCGGTGGAAGTGAGGAGATGTTTGAGAGGGCGCGTTTTTTGATGAGTTGCTATGGCGCAAAAATTACTCTGATGGGGTCATCCGGATCAGGACAGCTTACAAAAATGGTGAACCAAATATGTATTGCAGGGTTAGTGCAAGGTTTGTCAGAGGCACTCAATTTTGGTCAAAAAGCAGATCTTGATATGGAGCGTGCTCTAGACGTAATTTCAGGTGGCGCTGCGCAATCATGGCAAATGGAAAATCGTGGAAACACTATGTTGGATGACAAATTTGATTTTGGCTTTGCTGTAGATTGGATGCGTAAAGACCTTTGGATATGCATAGAAGAGGCAAAAGAGAATGGTTCGGAATTGCCAATAACAGCACTAGTAGCTCAATTTTATGATCGTTTGTCAAACCTAGGACATGGCAAAAATGATACTTCATCGCTTATCCGTTTATTGCGATAAAAGTAAGTTATGGTAAACATTTCTTAAGGATAGAATTTTAAAAAATGGGCATCACAGAGTTTTGGTATCTTTCATGGCGACGCTCATTGGGATATTAAAATTAGAGTTGCAAAAGAAGTTGCGAAAAGAGCAGAAAAGGTGCAGTTTCACCCAACGCAAAAAATCAGTCATGGAAGGGGTGGAACTCTCGTTCTTGAAATGAAGTGTCGAGGTCACAGAGAGTTAATACATGAACTTTTGCATCCTGATTGGTTAGGTCATGTAAAAATAGAAAGTCCTGACAGGCTAAAAGAAGAGTTTTTAGAGTATGTCGAAATGGTCAAATCGGCTGTTAATTGAGAGTAAATCTGGAGTAAAAAATTTCATATGAAAATTGCAACTTGGAATATTAACTCTGTAAGGCTCAGAATTACTCAAGTTTTGAGATTCTTAAAAGAGCAACAACCAGACGTATTATGTCTGCAGGAAACAAAGACACAAGACGTTTATTTTCCAGCAAAAGAAATAGCTGACGCCGGATTTTCATATCAAGCAATTAGAGGAGAAAAATCCTATAATGGGGTTGCTATTTTATCAAGGTTGCCAATCGAAAATGTTAGTTACCAAGACTGGGTTGGGAAGGCAGACTGTAGACATATTGTTGCTCAGATAAGTGGTGTAAAAATACATAATATTTACCTTCCTGCAGGAGGTGANATTCCTGATAGATTCGAGAATCTTAAATTTGGCCATAAATTAGATTTTATCGCTGAAGTAACGGATTATTTTGAAAAAAATACGCCGATTAAGGCACTTTTGGTGGGTGATTTGAATGTAGCCCCTCTGGTTTCAGACGTTTGGTCAACCAAGCAATTAAAAAACGTCGTGAGCCATACTGANATAGAGCGAAAAAAAATTATTGATATGCAGAANAAAGGTGGATGGCTTGACGCAGTCCGTGAGTTTTTTGGACCAGAGCAAGTTTTATATAGTTGGTGGTCTTACAGAGCACGAAATTATATCGAGAGCGATCGCGGGAGAAGGCTCGACCATATTTGGGTCAGTATTGACCTTGCGTCGAAGATCGAAAAAGTTGAAATTCACAATAATACAAGAGGTTGGGAAAAACCGTCAGACCATGTTCCTATTACTCTTCAACTCTTATGACTTTTGTAGTAAAAGTTCATATAGTTTACTCAAAATGAAATATTAGTCATTGATAGTTATATAATGATAGAATTCACAAAAATGCATGGGTTAGGGAATGATTTCGTCTTGCTAGATGGCAGACAAATGCCAATTAATCTATCATCTAAGCAAATTAAAATCATTTCAGATAGGCACCTAGGTATAGGTTGTGACCAAATAATGATAATGCATCCTGCCCAAAGAACAGGTGATATTTACCTGCAAATTTTAAATGCTGATGGAAGTGAAGCTAACGCTTGCGGCAATGGCACGAGATGTGTCGCTTCCGTTTTATTGTCTGAATTAAAAAAACAAAAAGTATTAATAGAAACTATCTCGGGTATAGTAAGTGCATACTTCAATGGGAGTATGATCGCAGTTGATATGGGGCCGGCACATTTTTTGCCAAAAGATATTCCATTTGATAACTCCAAATTANNATTAGACGATTTGTTGTTTGTGCCCTTTTCAGAAATAATTTCAANCACAGCAACTTTGGTTTCAATGGGTAATCCGCACGCAGTATTTTTTGTGCCCAATTGTGAAATTATAGAACTTGAAAAAATCGGACCATTAATCGAAAATCACTACAGTTTTCCGGATAGAACAAATGTTGAATTTGTTCAAAAATTGTCCGATGGGAGGATGCGTATGCGTGTTTGGGAGCGGGGCGCTGGTATTACAAGGGCGTGTGGCTCTGGCGCTTGTGCGGTTGCAGTTGCTGGAGCAAGGCATGGCTTTATTGATAGAAAGGTAGAAATTTTGCTCGATGGTGGAAGTCTTTGGATTGAGATAGTAACCGACGAAAAAGGCATACTGAAAAAAGAAAGTTCAGGAAAGAATAGAGTTATTATGACAGGGACTGTTACAAAAAGCTTTTCTGGACAACTTTTCGATTTATTATCTCAAGTTGAAATGTCATAGTCCTATGTCTTCTAACCGCCCGACCATCACGACCTTTGGATGTCGTTTGAATATCTGGGAATCAGAATTAATACGCAAACATGCAACAGATGCATATCTAAATAATACAGTTATTTTTAATACGTGCGCTGTTACATCAGAGGCTGAAAAGCAAGCAAGACAAGCAATTAGAAAAATNAAAAGAGAACAGCCTNACAAACAAATTATAGTGACTGGATGTGCGGCNCAGATTAATCCAGAAAAATGGAANNCGATGTCAGAAGTGGATTGCGTGATAGGAAATCATGAAAAGCTTTTNGCAGATAGCTGGCAAAGATTACGAAATAATCAACTCTCAGGTATAGAAGTTACTAATATTTCCAAAGTAAAGGAAACAGCATCGCATATGATTGACAGTTTTGAGGAACATACGCGGGGTTTTTTGCAAATTCAGCAAGGATGTAATCATAGGTGNAGTTTTTGCATTATTCCCTACGGTCGNGGTCAGTCTCGCTCTGTTGCAGCAGGACANATTGTAAAAAGTGTAAGAAAGTTATCCGAGAATGGTATAAAAGAAGTAGTTCTATCTGGAATAGACCTTACTAGCTGGGGTCAAGATTTGCCCGGCAAACCAAAATTAGGGTGGTTGGTTTTGCAAATTTTGAAAGAGGTACCAAACTTACCAAGATTAAGATTATCCTCTATTGACCCTGCAGAATTCGACCATTTTTTAATGTTTGCTTTTGAAAATGAGCCTCGATTGATGCCCCACATACATTTATCTGTTCAACATGGAGATGATGTTATTTTGAAGAGAATGAAACGTAGGCATTTGGCTCGAGATGTTATTCGTTTATGTGGGGAAATNCGCAGAAGACGACCTGATACTGTATTTGGTGCAGATCTAATCGCTGGCTTCCCAACGGAAACCGAGAGAGCACACGAAGCAACAATTAGATTAGTTGAGGAAGCTGATTTAGCTCACTTACATGTTTTTAGTTATTCAGATAGAGAAGGAACTCCCGCAGCCAAAATGCCTAAAACAAAACTATCAGATATAAAACGAAGAGCTTTAGCTCTTCGAGAAATGGGAAGAAAACAACTCGATAAACTAATTTCATTACGGGTCAACAAATATGATGAGTTATTGCTTGANAAGTCCAACCAAGGGTATTTACGCAANTTTATTCGTGTTAAACTTGCGCATGATAAATTGTTGCCCTCTGGTAATATTCTTCCTGTAAAAATTTTACATGCACAATCTCATGGCAATGACTCACCATCAGTGGTCGTGGAGTTACTGTAATGAGTTGGTTAAAAAAACTTACTGANGGGTTAAAAAAGACTTCCTCTTCAGCTAAAAGCAAGNTTTCTGGGATTTTTATNGGAAAAAAAATAGATNCTGATACGATNGAATCTTTGGAAGAAGCCCTTATCTCGTCAGATTTAGGCGTATCTGCTTCTCAAAAAATCGTTAAAGAGTTTGAAAAAAACTATTCAGGAAAAACAAGCGACCAAGAAGAATTATTAGAAGCTTTATCAAAATCAATCTCAAACATTTTAGAACCTCTAGAAAAAGAATTGATAGTTTCAGATGATCATCATCCGCATATAATGATGCTTGTCGGCGTAAACGGTTCTGGAAAAACTACAACAGCTGGAAAATTAGCAAAGCGCTTTTCTCAGCAAGGTAAAAAAGTTATATTGGTTGCAGCTGATACCTTTCGGGCAGCTGCAATAGAGCAATTGAGGGGTTGGGCAGAAAAAACGTCAGTCGAACTAATATCAGCAGAAAGAGGAGCAGACCCAGCTGCTCTCGTTTATCAATCTATTGAAAAAGCAAGAATTCAAAAAACAGATTTAATATTGATCGATACAGCAGGTAGATTNCAAAACCGCATAGAGTTAATGGAAGAGCTTGCAAAAATTGTTAGAGTTATAAAAAAACTAGAGCCAGAAGCTCCACATGATAGCCTAATTGTTTTAGATGGAACTGTTGGACAGAATGCACTTTCTCAGCTCAAGGCATTTTTAGATGTGGCTGCAATAACAGGCTTGATAATGACTAAGTTGGATGGTTCTGCTCGAGGTGGTGTACTTGTTGCACTAGCAGAAGAGTTTGGGGTACCTATACACCTTATAGGCGTTGGTGAAACGGCCGAAGATTTGCAGGATTTTAATGCCATGGCTTATTCACGGGCGTTACTTGGACTAACTTTAGAAGATTAGTCGTTTTTTATCTTGCCTTGACATAAACTAATAAAACAGGCAATACAAAACNAAGTTTTCGGCCATTATTAAATGCCAGACCTTAGCAGGTTCCATCTGTCCTTAATAAATAGAGCACAGGTGCCATTTTTGTTTGTGAAAACGNGCATAAAATGAACAAACAATTTTAAAGTGCTTAATTTGGCGTTATTTTTGTGACTATTAGGATAGAAAATGTTTGATTCATTAAAAGACAAATTACAGTCGGTGTTNTCTGGTCTAGGGAGAACAGGTGCATTAAGCGAGACAGATGTAAATAATGCTCTGCGTGATGTAAGGCTTGCATTGCTTGACGCAGATGTCGCGGTTCCCGTCGTGAAACAATTTATGGAATTAATTCGGGAAAGGGCTATCGGAGCAGCTGTGTTAAAATCAGTTCGTCCTGATCAGCAAGTTATAAAAATTGTAAATGACGGACTCCAGGAAATTCTAGGGGGTGATGCAGAAGAATTAAAGGTGGATGTTACGCCACCTGCNGTTATTCTGATGACTGGTCTTCAAGGTTCTGGAAAAACGACAACTGCGGGCAAGCTTGCGCAATTTTTGAAAACAAAACGTAAGAAAAGAGTCATGCTAGCATCTCTTGACATGACACGACCTGCTGCTAGGGAGCAATTAAGGATACTTTCAGAACAAGCAGAAGTTGGGATTCTTCCAGAAGATGATAAGCAAACACCTTTGCAANTCGCCAAACGTGCGATTAAGTCTGCNGAGCTTCAAGGGTATGATGTTTTGATTTTAGATACGGCAGGTCGACAGTCTATAGATGACGGTTTAATGGAAGAACTTGTAGCAATAAAATCAGTTTCGAACCCGGTTGAGACACTGCTCGTGGCTGATGCATTAACAGGGCAGGATGCTGTAAATACAGCCACTGCTTTTAAGTCTAAAATTGGGATTTCAGGCATAATTTTAACAAGACTTGATGGTGATGCTAGGGGTGGTGCCGCATTATCTATGCGGCAGATAACAGGCTGCCCAATCAAATTTGCTGGTGTAGGAGAAAAATTAGATGCACTGGAGGCATTTGACCCAGCAAGAATGGCTAGTCGTATCCTTGATATGGGGGATGTTGTAGCACTTGTTGAAAAAGCAGCTGAAGCTATTGAACAAGAAGAAGCCATGCGAATGGCTCAAAGGATGGCAAAAGGAAAATTTGATCTAAACGATTTTCTCTCACAGCTTAGACAACTGAAAAAAATGGGTGGGGTGGGAAGCCTGCTAGGAATGTTGCCTGGAATAGGAAAAATTAACAAGCAGCTGGCTGCTGCAGGTGTAGATGACTCCATGATAAATAGACAGGAAGCAATCATATTGTCTATGACAAAAAAAGAGAGGGCTTCTGTTGGATTATTAAATGCATCTAGGCGTAAGCGAATTGCTTTTGGGTCTGGTACAAGCGTACAAGAGGTAAATCGGCTGGTAAAACAGTATCAAGATATGGCTAGAATGATGAAAAAAATGGGTACCAAGGCTGGAGCTGCGGGCTTGAAAGCGATGTTAGGTAGTGGAACTAATAGTTCACCGGGACCCTTTAGCAGTCCTGGAATGGATTTAGATGCAATGTCAAAGCAATTCGGTTCTTCAAAATCAGGTGGATTNCCAAATCTNGGCGGAATGACGANCNTTGGAGGATTGCCTCCTGGTGTAAATCCAAATCGAAAAAAATAATTAATTTAAAGAATATAATTTCTAAGAAAGGAAACNAAAATGGCTTTAAAAATTAGACTATCTAGGGGTGGTTCAAAAAAACGTCCATTTTATAGAATAGTTGTGGCCGAAGCAGCAGCGCCTCGTGATGGAAGATATGTAGAGCGTGTTGGGCATTATAACCCAATGGTCCCAAAGGAGCATGAAAATCGCCTTTCAGTAAATGGGGAGCGAGTAAAATTTTGGATGGATAGGGGAGCTCAACCAACAGGCAGAGTTCATAAATTACTCTCATTGGTGGATATTTTAAAGGCTCCAGAAATAAGAGATCAGCCAAAAAAATCTGCAATTGGTAAAAAGCGTGCCGAACGTGAAGCAGAGGCAGCAGAGGCAAGTGCAGTTGCAGAGGAGGCACCGGCAGAAGAAGCAGCACAGGAAGCAAGTGCAGTTGCAGAGGAGGCACCGGCAGAAGAAGCAGCACAGGAAGCTAAGCCAACAGAATAATATTGTTGCTATGATTTATATTATTATTAATGACAGATAATCTTTTTTTGACTGATAGTGTTGTGCTGGGGGTTATTGTCTCTGCCCACGGACTCAAAGGTCAGTTCAAGGTTAAGAGCTTTACTGAGCCTCCAGAAAACTTGTTTGCTTATGGAAATGTGAGGCTTGAATCAGGGAAAGAATTATCACTTAGATTAGTGAGTAAGCATAGAGNATTACTAATCTGTGCAGCTCAAGAAATAGAGGATAGAACAGCAGCAGAATCTATTCAAAAACAAGAATTAAGAATTGAGAGAGAGGCTTTACCATTACCTGCAGAAAACGAAATATATCAAACAGATTATCTTGGCTTTATGATAGTAGATTTAGATAAAAAACCGATTGGTTTTATTGTTGGTTTTCATAATTTTGGTGCAGGTGATATAGTGGAAGTCAAACCTGAAGGATCGGAAACTATTTTTCTNCCATTTACAGGATTTTTAAAGCAGGTANATATAANTGAAAAACAATTNGTTATGAACATTNCTGACGGGTTCATAAATTAAATTAGGAGTTCAAAATAACATCTTTTAAGAATANAGAGANAATTGCTTGGCAAGCGACCGTCCTAACCCTATATCCAGAAATGTTTCCGGGCACCCTCAAATATGCACTAGCAGGTCGAGCATTAAAAAATAAATTATGGCAGTTGAATGTAATAAATATTAGAGATTTTTCGACTGACAAACATGGTTCAGTGGATGATGCCCCATTAGGAGGAGGTCACGGTATGATTATGAGGGCAGACGTAATTGATGCTGCTTTACAGGCAACAGAAAATGCGCCAGGCCCACGTTTTTACCCAAGTCCAAGAGGAGCAAAATTAACGCAATCGGGAATTCGTTCTCTTAGCAGAGGAAAAGGAGCATTGTTTATATGTGGTCGTTTTGAAGGTATAGATCAGCGTGTGATAGACAAGCATGATCTAATTGAAATATCTTTAGGGGACTATATTTTATCGGGCGGCGAGTTAGCAACACAAGTGATTTTAGATAGTTGTATTCGTCTCTTGCCTGGGGTGATGGGTAACCACTTGTCTCATGAGCAGGAGAGTTTTGAGAATGGTTTGCTAGAGCATCCAAATTANACACAGCCAAGAATATGGCAAGGGATACCAGCTCCAGAAGTGTTATCCTCTGGACATCATGAAAAAATTGCAAGCTGGCGAAAAAGTCAGTCAGAAGATATAACCAAGAAAAGGCGCCCAGATCTATGGCAAGATTATTTGGATAATAAATAANTTTAACGTTGAAAAAAGTTGACAGATTATAGACTAGACGGCATTAAGGTTTTGTCGCGAAAAGGAGATGATTATGAACCTCATCGATAAGATAGAAAAAAAGCAAATTGAAACAATTCTCGCACAAAGAGAAGTCCCAGAATTTGGTCCAGGCGACACTTTGAAAATAGATGTGAAGGTTGTTGAGGGTACACGAGAGAGGGTTCAGGCTTTTGAAGGTGTCTGCATCGGTCGCAAGAATGACGGAATAGGTTCATCGTTTACTGTTCGCAAGATTTCATATGGTGAGGGAGTAGAGCGTGTGTTTCCTCTTTACTCTCCAAAAATCCAAGCAATACATGTGCTTCGTCGTGGACGTGTTCGTAGAGCAAAACTCTATTATCTACGCGGACGCACAGGAAAAGCTGCACGCATTGCTGAAAAAGTGACTAACAGAACAAAATCTGCTTAACTAAAATCGTTTTTTTAAATATTGCGCTCTTTGATAAATGTTCTGAAAAAGTTTACGGGGCAAATAGAGGGCTATAGATATCGCACCAAAGGAGACAGTGATGGTAAAGCCGCGTACGTTATTTGATAAAATATGGGATGCCCATTTAATTCATCAGGCTGAAGATGGAACCTCCCTCATCTACATTGATAGACATTTGGTGCACGAAGTTACCAGCCCACAAGCATTTGAGGGTTTGCGTAATTCTTCTCGTACTGTAAGAGAGTCAGCCAGAACACTTGCTGTCGCAGACCATAACGTCCCAACTTCTGATCGTTCAAAAGGAATAGCAGATGCTGAAAGTAGATTGCAAGTTGAAACATTGGCACAGAATGCCAAAGATTTTGGCATTCCTTTTTTCTCGATGGAGGATATTAGGCAGGGTATTGTTCACGTAATCGGTCCAGAACAAGGTTTCACCCAGCCTGGTATGACTATTGTTTGTGGTGACTCACATACGGCAACCCATGGTGCTTTTGGTGCTTTAGCTTTTGGTATAGGGACATCCGAAGTAGAACATGTTTTGGCAACACAAACACTAATACAGCGTCCTGCAAAGAACATGCGCATCACTGTCTCTGGCAGTGTTGCTTCTTTTGTTACAGCCAAAGATATTATTCTTGCAATTATCGGTAAGATTGGAACTGCTGGTGGTACTGGCCATGTAATTGAATTTGCTGGTGAAGCAATAAAGGACTTATCGATGGAGGGGCGAATGACCGTTTGCAATATGGCCATTGAAGCTGGGGCACGAGCTGGTATGGTTGCTCCAGATGAAAAAACATTTGCATACATAAAAGGAAAGCCTATGGCGCCTTCTAATGAATTATGGGATAAGGCATTAGACTGGTGGAAAAGCCTTCCTTCGGATGAAGGCGCTGTTTATGATACTGAGATAACCTTGCAAGCATCTGAAATTGTGCCTACTGTGACTTGGGGAACAAGCCCAGAAGATGCATTGCCAATTACAGATTATGTTCCTAATCCAGAAAAAATTTCAGATCCTGTATTAAAGGCAAAAATTGAGAGAAGCCTCGATTACATGGGATTAAAAGCAGGACAAAAACTTACAGATATTCAGATTGATACTGTATTTATTGGTTCTTGTACTAATAGCAGGATCGAAGATTTAAGAGCTGCGGCGGGTATCATTGAAGGTAGAAAAGTTAAAACTGGTTTAAGAGCGTTAGTTGTTCCAGGGTCNGGCTTAGTAAAACAAATGGCAGAAGAAGAAGGGCTTGATAAAATATTTAAAGAAGCTGGCTTTGATTGGCGAGAGCCTGGATGTTCTATGTGCTTAGCTATGAATGCTGACAAATTATCTGAGGGTGAGCGTGCTGCTTCTACATCCAATCGAAATTTTGAGGGGCGTCAGGGAAGAGGTGGACGCACTCACCTCGTTAGCCCAGAAATGGCCGCCGCTGCCGCGTTAACTGGGCACCTTTCAGACATTAGAGAATTATAAGGGGCTATTACAATGCAGAAATTTGATAAATTAGAGGGTGTGGCAGCGCCTATGGATATTATCAATATTGACACGGATATGATTATTCCAAAGCAGTTCTTAAAAACAATTAAGCGTTCTGGTCTTGGAAAAAGTTTATTTTTCGAAATGCGATATACAAATGATGGAGACGAAAACGCGGAGTTTATTTTGAACAAACCGGCTTACAGAAGTGCTCAAATTTTAGTAGCTGGGGATAATTTTGGATGTGGTTCAAGTCGCGAGCATGCGCCGTGGGCGTTGCTTGATTATGGCATTCGATGTGTGATATCTACTAGCTTTGCTGATATCTTCTATAATAATTGCTTTAAAAATGGCATCCTACCTATAAAAGTAACTCCTGAACAAAGAGATGCATTGCTCGGAGACGCAGCAGACATTGAAAATCCAGAATTGAAAATTGATTTGAATTTACAGAAAATATCACGTCCCAACGGGGCAACAATCTCATTTGAGATAGATCCATTCCGGAAGGAATGTTTGTTAAATGGTCTTGATGATATCGGATTAACTTTGGAAAAATCAGAAATAATTCGCTCTTATGAGCAAAAACGAAGTTCTAGCCTGCCCTGGTTATGACGTCTATTTAGTTAGGGCAAGAGAGCATTTTGCATTATATCAAACAATGTGTAGTAGTAGAATAAGGAATTTTGTATGGCATCAAATAGAAAAGTAATGGTTCTCGCNGGAGATGGGATAGGNCAAGAAGTAATGCATGCAAATATGCAGATAATGGAATGGTTAGCAAAGCACCGTTCTTTAGGGTTTGATGTGTCGGAAGGACTAGTTGGAGGAGCTGCATATGAAGCTCACGGTGTTCCACTTACAGACGAAACACTCTCAGACTCGATCGCAAGTGATGCTATATTGTTTGGTGCGGTAGGTAATCCAAAATATGACAATTTACCTTTTGAGTTAAAACCGGAACGTGGGCTACTCACACTTCGAAAGGAGTTAGATTTATTCGCTAACCTGCGCCCTGCGTTAGTGTTTGATCCGCTCATAAGTGCTTCAACACTGAAGCCGGAGGTGATATCTGGTCTTGATATATTGATTTTGCGCGAATTGTGTGGCGGGGTATATTTTGCGGAGCCTAGAGGCATTNATGAAATGGCTGACGGTCAGAAAAAAGGCTATGACACTAATGCATACACAACTAGTGAGATAGAGAGAATTGGGAGGGTTGGCTTTGATTTAGCCAGAAAACGTGATGGTAGGTTAACTTCTGTAGAGAAAGCTAATGTAATGCTTTCAGGTGTTCTTTGGCGTGATGTTATTACAGCTTTGCACAAAGAAGAAGGCGATGGGGTTGAGCTATCTCACATGTATGCTGATAATTGTGCTATGCAGCTAGTTAGAAATCCAAAACAGTTTGATGTCATAGTAACAGACAATTTATTTGGCGATTTACTATCAGATTGCGCCGCAATGCTAACAGGCTCTTTAGGCATGTTACCTTCTGCGTCTCTTGGAGAACCAGATCCTGAAACTAAAATTCCAAGAGCAATGTACGAGCCGGTTCACGGTTCTGCGCCAGATATTGCCGGTAAAAATTTAGCAAATCCCCTTGCCCAGCTTTTGAGCTTTGCAATGATGCTTAGGTATAGTTTTGACCAGCCAGATGAGGCAGAGCTCGTAGAAAATGCAGTTAGTGATGCTTTGTCAACAGGTATGCGGACAGCAGATATTATGTCAAATGGAGCTATAGCTGTAGGCACAGATCAGATGACACAGGCTGTTATAGACTCAATGGATAAGCTTGCAAGATAACGGAACGAATTGTGTTCAACTAAGCAATTTTTAAGGAGTATCTTATGGGATATAAAGTAGCTGTAGTTGGTGCAACTGGTGCTGTTGGTAGAGAAATGCTTCAGACATTAAGCGAGCGAAAATTTCCAGCTGATGAAGTTTTTGCTTTAGCTAGTGAAAAGTCAACGGGAAAAGAAATATCTTATGGGGAGGATGGCGTAATCAAAGTAACTTCTCTAGATAAATTTGATTTCACTAGTGCAGACATAGCTCTATTCTCGGCAGGTGGAGAGCTATCAAAAGTCTATGCGCCTAGAGCCGGACAAGAAGGATGTTTGGTGATCGATAATAGCTCAGCATTCCGAATGGATCCAAATGTCCCTCTGATTGTTCCAGAAGTAAACCCTGATACGTTGAAACAAGCTAAGCCTGAAAACAAAGGCAAAAACATTATTGCCAACCCAAATTGCTCAACAGCTCAACTTGTAGTTGCATTAAAACCTATACACGATGTCTTTACTATAAAGAGAGTAGTTGTTTCTACTTATCAAGCAACTTCTGGTGCAGGCAGTCTAGGCATGGAAGAACTTTTTAATCAAACCAAAGGAATTTTTGTAAATGATACAGTGACTCCAGAGGTGTTTACTAAACAGATTGCATTCAATGCTATTCCACACATTGATGTATTCATGGATGATGGATTTACAAAAGAAGAATGGAAAATGCAGGTTGAAACAGCAAAAATTTTGGATCCAAATATCAAGCTTGTAGCACATTGTGTTCGTATACCAGTATTTATAGGTCATTCTGAAGCTGTTTTTATTGAAACTGAAAAATCATTTGAAGAAAAACAGATTAGGGAGTTATTGCGTCATGCAGAGGGACTAGCTGTTATTGACATGCGTTCAGATGAGGGATATGCGACACCTGTAGAGTGTGCTGGAGACGATTTAGTTTTTGTTAGCAGGATACGCAAGGATATCACAGTTGAAAATGGATTGGTTTTCTGGTGCGTTTCAGATAATTTACGTAAAGGGGCTGCTCTAAACTCCGTCCAAATTGCAGAGCTTGCTGTCGCACAAAAATATTTTTAGTTTGAGTTTTACCCCAAAAAAAATTGCAAGGGTATGTTAACGAATTAAGTCGATGGTTAGTAGTGGCATAGACTGTCTTGATTGAGACAGCTCAACTAGAGATTGTGTGATGCGACAGGCTTTGTTTGCAGCTTCTATTTGAGTTTTTCCTGAGACTAACAAAGATGTAAAGATTGCCGCTAATGTGTCGCCCGCTCCAGAAATACCTGTTCTTTGTCTTTTATGGCGAAAAACACTTGTATCATTTGGGCCAACCAATATATCAGCTATCTCATTTTCTGCTGAAAAAACACCAGTTGTTAAAACCCATTCAGGTCCTTTTGATTGTATGATTTTGCTAGCTTTAACCGCCGAATCTACATCAGAAACGCAAATATCAGACAAATAAGATGACTCAAATACATTAGGCGTCGTTACAGTTGAGAGTGGTAATAATTGTCTTTTTGATTCTTCGGCAAGCTCCTTATCTATATAAAGAGAGCCGTTATCTCCAAACACAGGGTCATAGATGTATAGAGTTTCTGGATGTTTAATTACATGTTTGCGTATGACATTGACTTGTCCCATATGACCAAGATAACCAGTATGTATAGCATCGATATTGTTTGCACTTTCCACCTTTTTTAATTCTCTCAACAAGCAGTCCATCTGCTCTGTCGGCATAACAAATTTAGAGGCATTTATGATACCAGGATGGGCTGCAAGAACTACACTATTTATGCAAAGAGTCTCGTGCCCAAATAGAGTATGGATTGGCACAGCAACCGTATTTCCAACACGACCTGAAACAACACTGGACTGAATTGATAGTATGGAAGGTGATTTCATTAGGAATAATAACACTTACAGNGATTTTAAGAAATCAGATTTAAACAAAAGAGCTCTTTTTTACTAGATCATGAAAACATTCGTAAATCTAACCTCGGATTTGTTGATTTTGATAAGTGGCTGTCTTATACCTGATCTACTAGAAGATACAAAAGGATTTTGATAAAAATGTCTCGGCCTCGTCCTCTATCGCCACATTTATCTATCTGGCGATTTCAGCTCCCCGCTGTAATGTCTATTACCCATCGAATGACAGGGGTTATTTTGGCATCTGGAACTATTTTGCTNACTTGTTGGCTCCTAGCTCTTGCGTTCGGAGAAAATAGTTTCAANCTTGTATCCANAATAATATTCCANCCTCTTGGACAGCTTGTAATGTTTGGTTATTCGGTTGTGTTATTTTATCATGCGNGCAATGGTGTGCGTCANTTGTTCTGGGATTNTGGAAAAGCACTNGATGTGCCAGGCGTTTATACGTCAGGGCGTATTGCCTTGATAACAATGCTTGTCCTGATAGTTGGTTTTTGGTCAGTAATATTTTTTAGTTAGGAAANCAANATGNCACAGCCTTCAAATTCAATGAGAACTCCNCTTGCAAAGGCACGCGGTCTCGGTTCAGCTAAAACGGGGGTGCATCACTGGTGGTATCAAAGACTAACGGCTATAGCTATGGTACCTTTGGTTTTATCAGCTATATATTTGATCTTTAGGATAGCAGGCTCTGATTATAACCAAGCTATTTCTCTTCTTCAAAACCCATTTCATGCCGCTATTTTATTATTATTGATTATNATAGGCTTNTGGCATTGCATGCTTGGAATTCAAGTTGTGATAGAAGATTATGTTGGCTCAGAATGGGGACGAATATCATCAATAATCGTTGTTAAGGCTATACTTATCTTGCTTGCAACTTTATCAGCNCTATCTTTACTGAAGATAGTATCAATCTAATTGGTTACGAAAAAAATTGACTGTAGAAAAGGTAAATAAATAATGAGTGCATATGAAATTACAGATCATCACTATGATGTGGTCGTTGTTGGAGCGGGTGGTGCAGGATTGAGGGCAACATTAGGCATGGCAACGTCGGGTCTGCGCACTGCATGTGTAACCAAAGTGTTCCCAACGCGTTCACACACTGTAGCTGCTCAAGGCGGTATAGGCGCTGCGCTTAACAACATGGGCGAAGGTGATGGATGGCGTTATCACATGTATGATACGGTTAAGGGTTCAGACTGGCTTGGAGATCAAGATGCAATTGAATATATGTGTCGAGAAGCCATTCCATCTGTGATTGAACTAGAGCATTATGGTGTTCCTTTTTCTAGAACAGATGAAGGCAACATTTACCAAAGACCTTTTGGAGGCCATACATTAGATTATGGGAAGTCTATGGCAAGACGTGCTTGTGCTGCTGCTGATAGAACTGGGCACGCAATTTTACATACACTTTATCAGCAGTGTTTAAAACACGCTGCAGAATTTTTTGTGGAATATTATGCTATAGATCTGATTATGGATGATAATGGAACATGTCAGGGCATCGTNGCATTATGTATGGAAGATGGTTCTATACACCGCTTTCTTGGACAACGAACAGTTCTTGCTACTGGTGGGTATGGAAGGGTTTATTTTTCTTGCACATCTGCTCATACCTGCACCGGTGATGGGAACGCGATGGCATTGCGTGCAGGGCTACCACTTCAAGATATGGAGTTTGTACAATTCCATCCANCAGGTGTTTATGGAGCAGGTGTTTTGATTACAGAAGGAGCTCGTGGTGAAGGTGGGTATCTTACCAACTCTGAGGGTGAGCGTTTCATGGAGAGATATGCGCCGACTGCTAAAGATTTAGCCAGTCGAGANGTGGTAAGTAGGTCAATGACAATTGANATTAATGAGGGAAGAGGAGTTGGCCCGAAAAAAGATCATATAATGTTGCACCTTGANCACATAGATCCAGAAACTCTTCATCAAAGATTACCCGGCATTACTGAAACAGCTAAAATTTTTTGTGGTGTTGATGTAACCAAAGACCCAATTCCTGTTCTACCAACGGTGCACTATAATATGGGTGGTGTNCCAACAAATTATCATGGTGAAGTGTTATGTCCAAGTGACTCAGACCCAAATAAAACTGTTCAAGGACTAATGGCCATAGGAGAGGCTGCATGTGTTTCTGTTCATGGGGCAAATAGGCTCGGAACAAATTCACTTCTTGATATCGTGGTTTTTGGAAGGGCAGCAGCACACCGAGCAAGTGAAGTGCTAACGCCAGGAGCGTCTCACGCACCAGTATCCAAAGTATCATCAGACCGTGCTATTAGCAGGTTAGATAGAATGCGTCATTCAAANGGNGATAAACAGCCAGGTGAACTAAGGCTTGAGATGCAACTGGCAATGCAAAAATATGCAGCCGTTTTTCGTTCTGGTGAATCACTTACAGAGGGTGTTAAAACAATGGACTCAATAGCGGGGGATATGAACAATATTGGTATTCAGGATAGNTCTTTAATATGGAATACCGATTTAATAGANGCGATGGAACTAGAAAACCTGATGGGGCAGGCTTTAGTAACTATCCGTTCTGCTGAACAGAGAAAGGAATCAAGAGGAGCTCATGCACATGAAGATTTTTCTGAAAGAGACGATAAGAATTGGATGAAACACACAGTGATGTGGCTTGATGATGAAAANAAATCCTCNNTTACCTATCGTGATGTGACGTTAACAACACTTACCAATGAAGTAGAGTCTATACCACCAGTGGCACGTGTTTATTAATTAGGAAAAATGATATGGCTGAATTTACCCTTCCCACACATTCAAAAGTTACAAAAGGAGATTTTTTTCCAGCTAAAAAAACAGCTGAGAATGTTAAGACATTCTCAATTTACCGTTGGTCTCCAGAGGACGATAATAATCCAAGGATGGATGATTTTGAAGTTGACTTGGACGAATGCGGTCCAATGGTATTGGATGCATTGATAAAAATAAAGTCAGAGGTTGATAGTTCTCTTACATTTAGGCGTTCATGCAGAGAAGGTATTTGTGGCTCATGCTCCATGAACATTGACGGTACAAATACGCTTGCTTGTTTAAAGGCAATAGAGGATGTCAAGGGTGATGTAAAAATATATCCACTACCGCATATGCCGGTGGTAAAAGATCTTGTCCCAGATCTCACCCATGCATATGCACAATTAACTTCTATTGAGCCATGGCTAAAAGCAGATACACCAGCGCCAGAAGGAAAGGAGCGCAAACAGTCCCCTGAAGAACGTCAAGAAATAGATGGGATGTGGGAGTGCGTTTTATGTTTTAGTTGTACAACGTCCTGCCCAAGCTATTGGTGGAATGGTGATAGGTATCTNGGACCAGCAGTATTACTTCAAGCCTACCGTTGGATTGCGGATAGCAGAGATGAATATACGGGCGAACGATTAGATGCGTTAGAAGACCCATTTCGTTTATATCGATGCCATACGATTATGAATTGCGCAAAAACTTGTCCAAAAGGGCTAAATCCTGGAAAGGCTATCGGTGAGATCAAGAAAAAAATGTTAGAGAGACAAAGTTAGTAAAATATATTGGTCAGCAAAAAAGCCTGTGTCATACGAGCAAAATACACTTCTTTATAAATATAATTACCTTTTATCGACTGGCAAGTTAAACAAGGACGTTGGTCAGGCCATGGCGATAGAAGAACTGAACAACTTATATTTGTCTTTATTAAGTAATATTAAAAAAAAATGGCAGTTTTGGAGCTCTAGTGTTGCTCCAAAGGGCGCTTACTTATTTGGTGGCGTTGGTCGTGGAAAAACCATGTTAATGGATTTGTTTTTTACAGAATGTCCTGAAGGTAATAAACAACGTCTTCATTTTCATGATTTTATGGCAATGGCGCATAATCTAATCAATGAGGAACGAAAAGCGAATTCCGAAGATCCGATAGAAACAGCGGCTAAGCGCATAATTCAAAATGGCAAGATAGTTTGTTTCGATGAAATGGAAGTTCGAGATATCGCTGACGCCATGATTATCAGTCGTTTATTTGCTTTCCTATGGCAACAGGGAATGGTTTTAATTGCAACCTCCAATAGACACCCAGATGAATTATATAAAAATGGGTTACACCGCGATAGGTTTATACCTTTTTTGACAGAACTTAAATCAAAGATGCGAATTATTGATATTAAAGAAGGTGATGATTTTAGAAAACAGATTTTAGCTGGGTTTGATGGTTGGATGTTTCCGTTTAATCAAAAGGTAAATACAAAATTATCTAAATTATTTAGCCAATTGTTGCAAGATAGACCGCCTCAGGGAGAAATAATAAAAAGCTCTGGTAGAGAAATAAAGTTAGCAAAAACGGGTGGCGATATTGCTTTTGTGCACTTTGATGAGCTTTGTCGTACTGCGCTAGCAGCAGGTGATTTTTTGATTATTGCTGACAGGTTTAAAGGGTTGATTATGTCAGATGTTCCTATTTTAGGAGANGNTCAAAGAGATGCTGCCCGAAGGTTCATGTGGCTTGTTGATGCACTTTATGATAGAGGCAGATTCCTCGTTGTGGGTGCCGCTGTAGAAAGAGAAAAAATATATGTAGGTGAAGATTGGCAGTTTGAGTTTAGTAGGACACTTTCGAGACTAACACAAATGTCACGATATCATCTACCATAATGAGACGGGTCTATTATGTTTAGACTTGTTTTAGTTTGGTAGATTAGTTACCAATGCGACATAAATTACTATTTTAATAATTCGGCATTATTAATGTCTTTACATTTCTATTCAACACTCATTTATGAGGTATATAATGGCACGCAATAAAATAGCACTAATAGGGTCTGGTAATATTGGTGGAACATTAGCTCACTTAGCCGGTATAAAAGAATTAGGTGATATTGTTCTTTTTGATATTGCAGAAGGAATTCCACATGGAAAAGCCTTAGATATAGCGGAGTCAAGCCCAGTAGAGGGGTTTGATTGTGCGGTATCAGGGGCAAATNATTATGCTGAAATAGCAGGTTCTGATGTNGTGATTGTTACTGCTGGAGTTGCTCGGAAACCAGGTATGAGNAGAGATGACCTTGTTGGNATAAACAGTAAGGTTATGATGGCAGTGGGAGATGGNATAAAGAACAATTGTCCTGACGCTTTTGTTATATGTATTACAAATCCNTTAGATGCAATGGTAGGTGTGCTCCAACAATCATCTGGTCTCCCTGTGAATAGAGTGGTAGGCATGGCCGGCATACTTGACTCTGCCAGATTTAGGTATTTTCTTGCCGAAGAATTTAACGTGTCTGTAAAAGATGTAACTGCATTTGTATTAGGGGGGCATGGAGACACAATGGTACCCCTTACTAGATATTCNACAGTTGCTGGAATTCCTGTGCCTGATTTGATTAAAATGGGGTGGTCAACTGNAGACAGAATTGAAAAAATTGTTCAGAGAACACGAGACGGTGGGGCAGAAATAGTAGGACTCCTNAAAACAGGTTCAGCTTTTTATGCNCCGGCTTCNTCGGCCATAGAAATGGCTGAGGCATATTTAAAAGATCAAAAGAGATTGCTTCCTTGTGCAGCTTATGTAGANGGCAAATATGGTCTTGAAGGAATGTATGTTGGAGTTCCAGTAATAATTGGCAAAAATGGCGTTGAGCGGATCATTGAAATCACGCTAAATGAAGANGAACAAAATATGTTTAATCATTCTGTTTCTGCTGTAAAAACACTAAATGATNTTGTAAAACGTGTNGTTTGAATGCAATCTGGTAAATAAAAAATCGAGGAAAANATGAACATTCATGAACATCAGGCTAAGGCANTACTNGCANAATNTGGNGTGAAGGTGCCAGATGGCTATCCNGCTTTCAGCGATTGGGAAGAAGCTGTNGAGGCTGCTGGAAAACTAAAGAGTGATGTAAAAGTTGTTAAAGCTCAGATTCATGCTGGTGGTAGAGGAAAGGCAGGAGGCGTAAAAGTTGTAAAAACTATTGATGAAGTTAGAAGTGAAGCTAAGGAAATGCTCGGCAAAACACTCATAACCCATCAAACTGGTCCTGCTGGAAAAGAGGTTAAGCGTCTTTTTATAGAGGAAGGGTGCGACATAGATCGCGAGTTATATTTTTCAATGCTGATTGATAGAGCCACATCTCAAGTGAGCATTATATGCTCAACTGAGGGCGGCATGGACATAGAAGCTGTAGCGGCAAAAACACCAGATAAAATTTTAACTCTGTCAATTAAGCCTTCGACAGGTATTAAAGCACACCATATAAGACGCATTGCAAAAGCATTAAGGTTAACTGGAGATACGGCTAAGCAAGCTGTTCCATTTATAACTAACTTGTATAACGCATTTTGCGCAAAAGACGCTAGTTTGATTGAAATCAACCCGTTGGTTGTTAACACAGACGGTGACCTGTTGGCTCTGGACGCAAAAATGGGGTTTGATGATAATGCCCTGTTTAGACAAAAAGAGGTTTTATCGCTGAGAGACTTGTCAGAAGAAGATCCAGCTGAAGTAAAAGCATCAGAATATGATTTAAATTATATTAAACTGGATGGAAACATTGGTTGCATGGTAAATGGTGCCGGTCTTGCAATGGCTACCATGGACATTATTCAGTTAGAGGGGGGTTCTCCAGCTAATTTTCTGGATGTGGGTGGGAGTGCTACCGCAGAGCGAGTAACAGAGGCATTTAAAATTATACTTTCGGATAGCAATGTTGAGGGTATTCTCGTAAATATATTTGGTGGCATAATGAGATGCGATGTTATTGCAACAGGGGTGGTGCAGGCTGCTCGAGCGCTTGGACTTGNAAAACCACTTGTTGTTCGTCTTGAAGGAACCAATGTGGAAGCAGGAAAAGATATTTTATCCTCTTCTGGTCTTGCGATTATCCCAGCTGATAACTTAGCTGACGCAGCAACAAAAATTGTCGCTGCTGTGAAAGGAAACTAGTCAATGTCAGTACTAATTAATCGAGACACGCGTGTTATTTGTCAGGGATTCACGGGTTCGCAAGGCACTTTTCATTCTGAGCAAGCGATTGCTTACGGTACTAATATGGTTGGTGGGGTCACGCCTGGTAAAGGAGGTCAAAAGCACTTATCTCTGCCAGTATTCGACACTGTATCAGAGGCAGTTGAAGAAACAGGTGCTAATGCATCGGTAATATATGTTCCGCCGCCATTTGCAGCAGACTCTATTCTTGAAGCAATTGACGCAAAAATTGAGCTCATCATCTGTATAACAGAAGGTATTCCTATCATGGATATGGTTGCTGTCAAAGCTGCACTTAATGATAGTTCAAGTAGGTTAGTGGGGCCTAACTGTCCAGGTGTTATCACTCCAGGTGAATGTAAGATTGGTATTATGCCAGGGCATATTCATAAACCAGGCAAAGTAGGAATTGTTTCTCGCTCTGGCACATTAACTTATGAAGCAGTAGCTCAAACAAGTGTAATCGGACTCGGTCAATCAACCTGCATTGGAATTGGAGGAGATCCAATAAATGGAACAAATTTTGTAGATTCATTATCATTATTTCTAGAAGACGAGCAAACAGAAGCAATTTTGATGATAGGGGAAATCGGCGGAGATGCGGAAGAGAAGGGGGCAGATTTTTATTCAGCCCATCCAAACAAAAAACCAATTGCTGGTTTTATTGCCGGGCAAACAGCCCCACCTGGCAGAAGAATGGGGCATGCCGGCGCNATTGTTGCAGGAGGTAGTGGGGCTGCTTCAGATAAAATAAAAGCAATGGAGGCAGCCGGCTTTAGTGTTGCTTCTTCTCCATCAGCTCTTGGAGAAGCAGTGAGTGAGGCTATTTCAAAATTTAAGTAGTTTTTTGTTTGATCAAATATATAATTGAGTAAAGTGTAAAAAATTGGGGAAAAAGAGCGCTTTTGAATGTCTAAAGACATATGTATACGATTACTAGTATTGAATATAAAAAGTAAGCTCTAAATTAGTGTCGGAGCCNAAAATGGATGATAGCTTTTTAACTGGAACAAACGCTACTTTTGTTGCTGAACTCTATCAGCGCTGGAAACAAACTCCAAATTCTGTGAGTTCTGATTGGTCAGATTGGTTTACTAATTTAGATGAACTTTCATCTGAACATTTTGAAGAAAAATCTCCATCTTGGGGTAAGCCAAAAAGTAAGGTNATTGGCGCAAATGATCCNGACGCTTCCATNAAAGCAGTTGCTAAGGGAATTGCAGGCAATCGTGATCTTCTTGCGGGAGATGTTCGTTCNGCAACATTAGACTCACTTAGAGCAATAATGTTGATTAGAGCTTACAGAATAAGGGGCCACTTGTTGGCAAAGTTGGATCCACTCAATTTGCAAGATGAGGAAATACATCCAGAACTAGACCCTGAAACTTATGGCTTTTCTTCAGAAGATTATGACAGACCCATTTTCATTAATTATGTGCTTGGGCTCGAGATAGCAAGCCTAAATGAAATATTAACGATATTAAAAGCGACCTATTGTGGAACTATAGGTGTTGAATTTATGCATATTCAAGATCCTGCGCAAAAAGCTTGGATCCAAGAGCGTATTGAGGCTATTGGAAANCGAACTGAATTNACTGAGCGTGGAAAAGTTGCAATCTANGANAAATTATTGGCAGCTGAAAANTTCGAGAGATTTCTNCATAAAAAATATATTGGCACAAAACGCTTTGGGTTAGATGGGGGNGAAGCACTTGTGCCTGCNCTTGAGCAGATTTTAAAGCGCGGNGGGCAAATGGGTTTGAAAGAAGTGGTNATTGGAATGGCCCATAGAGGTCGTTTAAATGTACTTCATAATGTACTTGATAAACCTTTCAGGGCAATTATCTCAGAGTTTTTGGGAAATCCAGCTAATCCCGAGGAAGCAGGTGGTTCAGGAGACGTAAAGTATCACATGGGCTCTTCTGCAGATAGGCAATTTGACGAAAATCAAATCCATTTAAGTTTGGCCCCTAACCCATCCCACTTAGAGATTGTTGACCCAGTTGTTGTTGGAAGAGTAAGAGCAAAACAGGCACAGCGTACTTCAGATGATTTTAAGGAAGTTCTGGGAGTAATACTTCATGGGGATGCAGCATTTGCTGGACAGGGTGTTGTTGCGGAGACTTTTGCATTTTCAGCACTTCGAGGATANAGNACNGGCGGTACTATGCANATAATTGTGAATAATCAAATTGGTTTCACGACAAGCCCTTCTTATTCTCGCTCGTCGCCTTATCCTACCGATGTTGCTAAAATGGTTATGTCACCTATTTTTCATGTTAACGGCGATGACCCCGAGGCGGTAGTTCATGCGAGCAGGATAGCAACAGAGTTTAGGCAAACGTTTGGGGTAGATGTTGTTCTTGATATTATTTGTTATAGAAGGTTTGGCCACAATGAGGGTGACGAACCAGCTTTTACACAGCCACTTATGTATAAGCAAATNAATCAGCAACCATCGACACGCGAAATTTATCTAAATAGATTATTAGAAAATGGAATCTTAGATGATAGCCGTGCTCAGGCAATTATGGATAATCATAACACCTATCTTGAAGAAGAGTTTGAGGCTGGAAACGCATATAAACCAAATAAGGCAGATTGGTTGGAAGGCCAGTGGTCTGGAATGACAGTTGCTTACGGTGATGATAGGCGTGGTGATACCGCTGTCCCGCTAGACACTTTGAAAAAAATCGGCGGTGTTATCACGACTGTTCCACAAGGCCTTCAAATACATAAAAAATTAGAACGTGTATTGAGTACNAGNGCAAAAGCAATAGAGACTGGNCANAACTTAGATTGGGCNACTGCAGAACATCTTGCATTTGGCTCNNTTGTCNTAGACGGCTTTGTTGTCCGCTTATCAGGCCAGGATAGTTGTAGAGGCACATTTAGNCANCGGCATTCGGTTTTCGTTGACCAGCTTACTGAGGAAAGATACGTACCTCTAGCAAACTTAAGCACTGAACAAGCAAAATTTGAAGTTATTGACTCACCTTTATCTGAAGCATCTGTTATGGGATTTGAATATGGATTTGCTCAAGCCGAGCCAAACGCACTTGTGATGTGGGAAGCGCAATTTGGTGATTTTGCCAATGGGGCTCAAGTTGTAATAGATCAATTTATAAGTTCAGGAGAGTCAAAATGGCTAAGGATGAACGGCCTAGTATTATTGCTGCCACACGGGTATGAAGGGCAGGGTCCTGAGCATTCGTCAGCTCGATTAGAGCGATATTTACAACTATGTGCAGAAGANAATATGCAGGTTGTAAATTGCACTACTCCCGCAAATTATTTTCATGTTTTAAGAAGGCAGGTTTGTCGAGACTTTCGAAAGCCATTAATTATTATGACACCAAAATCACTGCTTCGACACAAATCATGCATTTCGGATTTATCAGAGTTAGGACCTGGTACAAGCTTTCACAGAATATTACGAGATTCAAATACAAATATTAAAGATGAAAACGTAAAGCGAGTCATTCTTTGTTCCGGAAAGATCTTTTATGACATAGAAGATATGCGTAATTCTGAAGAACGGTTTGATATAAAAATTGTTCGAATCGAACAACTCTATCCATTTCCCAAGAAAAACTTAATTGAAATACTTAAACTCACTCCAAAAGCAGACGTTGTTTGGTGCCAAGAGGAACCAAAAAATATGGGTGGTTGGACATTTGTTCGTGACTATATCGAAGAAGCAATGCATCAATCTGGTTTAAATACAGATAGACCAATTTATTGTGGTAGAGATGCAGCTGCTTCACCGGCCACGGGTTCAGCGGGTCGACATGCAAAGGAACAAAGAAGTCTTGTACAACAGTCATTGCTCTTGTCTGAAAAAAAAGTAGCAGCAGAATAAACTTTAACTTTAGCGCTTATCAAAGGAGATATCACGCGAATGTCTATTGAAATTAAAGTCCCTGTATTAGGTGAATCGGTTGTTGAGGCTACAGTTGCTAAATGGATGAAAAACGTNGGCGAGAAAGTTAATGCTGATGAGCCCATAGTGGAGCTTGAAACTGACAAGGTGTCTCTTGAAGTTCCTTCACCTAAGGCAGGGGTGCTAACGGATATAGTTGCACAAGAAGGGGATACAGTTGAGGTGGATGCCATCTTAGCACTTTTGCAAGAAGGCGCGGTTGCAGCTGCTGAGCCTAAGCAACCTATCGAAAACAAAAATGAAGAAAAAATACAACCACAAGCTTTAAACCTCTCTCCTGCGGTACGGAGGCTTGTAGAAGAAAATAATTTAGATGCAAGCTCGATTCCAGCATCAGGAAAAGATGGGAGATTAACAAAAGGGGATGTTTTATCTTTCCTAGAAAAAGAAGTATCTAATGTTCCTTCATCTTCAAGTGCTGGCTCAATATCTCACATATCTGAAACTCTTGAAAATAAAAAAGATAATCTACGAGAAGAGAGAGTGCCTATGTCTCGATTAAGGCGTGTTATTGCACAGAGGTTGAAAGAGGCACAAAATACAGCNGCAATGCTTACTACTTTCAATGAAGTNGATATGACTGCAGTAATGGAACTGCGTTCNCANTATAAAGATAGTTTTGANAAAAACCATGATGCTAGACTTGGNTTTATGGGNTTTTTTGTGAAAGCCTGTATAGCAGGTTTGCGTGAGTTTCCCGCGGTTAATGCTGAAATCAACGGCAACGATATTATCTACAAAGATTATTATAATATTGGAGTTGCTGTAGGCACTCCTCAAGGACTGGTTGTTCCTGTTATAAAGGACGCACAAGATTTATCCATTGCGGAAATAGAGACCTCGGTCGCAGGATATGGATTAAAAGCTCGAGATGGTGGGCTTGCACCATCGGATATGTCTGGAGGAACCTTTACTATATCTAATGGCGGAGTTTATGGATCATTAATGTCTACCCCTATTTTAAATACTCCGCAGAGCGCTATCCTAGGAATGCATAAAATACAGAAGCGGCCCATTGCTGTTGGNGATGAAATAGTTATTCGCCCAATGATGTACTTAGCGTTGTCTTATGATCACCGNATTATTGATGGAAGGGAAGCGGTATCATTTTTAGTTAGAGTAAAAGAATCAATTGAAGACCCAAGAAGATTGCTTTTAGACATATAAATCTATTTATATTATTGGACAAAAACTAAATTAAACAACCTATTTGGAAAAGGTATAAACAAAATGACGGCGCAAAAATATGACCTAATTGTTATCGGTGCTGGACCTGGAGGCTATGTTGCTGCAATAAGAGCAGCTCAGTTGGGGATGAAAGTCGCATGCGTTGAAAAAAGAGGCGCCCTCGGGGGGACATGTCTTAATGTNGGTTGTATTCCGTCTAAAGCTTTACTGAATGCATCCGAAAAATTCGCAGAGGCAAAACAAAAACACCTATCAACTCTTGGCATTGATGTAAGTCAGGTGAAGTTAGANCTNAAAAAAATGCTAAAACATAAATCAGATATTGTATCTGGTCTTACCACTGGTATTANTCAGCTTTTTGCAAAAAACAAAGTCTCCCATTTAATTGGTTCCGCCCAAATAACTTCCTCTGGTGTAGTTAATATTCTAGAGGGTCGCGATAAAGGGGAATTTAAAGCTGATAAAATTATAATAGCAACTGGTTCTGAGCCAACCAACCTAGCTTCGATGTCGATTGATGAGAAACAAATTGTTTCTTCAACAGGCGCACTAGAGCTCTCAGAATTACCAAAAAAGCTCGTAGTTGTAGGAGCCGGGTATATTGGTCTCGAAATGGGTACTGTTTGGTCACGCCTTGGAGCAGAAGTTGAGGTTGTTGATTTTTTACCACGAATTTTGCCAGGGATGGATGCCGAGATTGCCACCAAGTTCAAAGCCATTTTAGAGAAGCAGGGTATAAAATTTAATCTAGGGAAAGGTGTTAAGGAGGCAAAGAAATCGAAATCATCTATTAGCTTAATTTTGCAAGATAGTAAAACACAACAAGAAAGTAAGCTCAGTTGCAACGTTGCATTGGTTGCTATTGGTCGCAAACCATTCATTGAGGGTCTCGGCTTAGAGAAGTTAGGGATAGAACTCACTCAAAAAGGCCAGATTAAGGTAGATGATAAATTTCAAACAAATAGGGAAGGCATCTACGCTATTGGAGATGTTATTGAGGGCCCTATGCTTGCACATAAAGCGGAAGAGGATGGAGTGGCTGCTGTAGAAATTATGGCAGGGCATTCTGGGCATGTTGATTACTCTCTTGTGCCAGGGATTGTTTATACAGCACCAGAAGTTGCAACTATTGGCCTTACGGAAGAACAAATTAAAGATAAAGGTATTTCTTACAACAAAGGTGTTTTTCCATTTCTTGCAAATAGTCGAGCAAGGGCAACAGGGCATACTGATGGCATGGTTAAATTACTTGCTGATAAGAAAACAGACAAACTTCTAGGGGCTCACATCATAGGTTATGAGGCTGGAACGATGATACATGAAATAGCAGTTGGTATGTCGTTTGGGTCATCTGCAGAGGATATCGCTCGCACTTGTCATGGGCATCCAACAATGAATGAGGCTGTAAAAGAAGCTGCGCTTGCGATTGGCACCGGCGCTATTCATATTTAAGAAATCAGACTATTTTGCGCTGACTTACTATTTTTAAGCTTTTTTGGCACGTGGGTGTGTTTGTTGATGAATTTCCGAAAGCTGTTTCGTATCAATATGAGTATAACGTTGTGTGGTTGATAGGCTTGAATGACCAAGTAATTCTTGAATAGCTCTTAAATCACCTCCAGCAGACAAAAGATGAGTTGCGAAAGCATGTCGCAATGTGTGAGGTGTCGTTTCTGAAGGAAGATTAGCAGTAATCCTAAGTTTCTCGACCATTCTTTGTACTGCTCTCGGCCCAAGCGGTAGTCCCCTTTTNGATAAAAAAATGGGTTTATTATGCTCAAGCCTAAAAGGGCAGCTTTGAATTGCATTTTGCAGTGACTCTGCCACTACTGGTAAGACAGGGACATCTCTAGTTTTCCCCCCTTTCCCAATAATTCTCACCCAATTTGGGTCAGAAAGATGTGCAGGTGTAATGCTTAGTGTCTCTGCTAATCGAAGCCCGCATCCATACATAAGGTATAAAATTGCTATATCTCTATCATTTTCCCAAGTTTGATTGGACCTTTTTTCAACTAACTCAAGTAATAACGATGCGTCACTTACACTGATAGCCTTTGGGAGTGAAATTGGCAATTTGGGAGATTTCATCCAGCTTATATCAAAATTTTTAAAAATCTTATGGCGATTACAATAACGGCTAAAACTTCGTAAAGCAGAAACCCTCCTTGCAATTGTTGTTTTAGCGCACTCAGACTCATACATTTCAGAAAGCCAAATTCTAAAAGTGGCTCTACTTGGCTTGAAATCGACCTCATTATATCTTGTTAGACAACCAATATAGTTTGCGAGATCCCCTTTATACGCGTCTACNGTGTGAGATTGATAATGTTTTACAGATGAAAGCCAACCTAACCAACTATCGATATATTTAGCAAATATTTTTGCATTAATATTAGAGGAGTTCATTGTCATATTTCTCTATTTTTATATTTAAAATAGTTGCTAAACATGTTCCTATAATGTTGGATAATTTGGAAAATATTTCGTCTGTATTGCCAAGTTGAAAACTATTTTTGTCTCGTCCAGCCAATAAAAGTACCGACCCTGATATTTGGGCAGGAAGGTTTTCTGGTAAGGAAATGACAGCTATATAGGCCTTAGGGTTGGAGAATAAGGTTAAACCCAATTCCGGTGGTGGCCCGAGATAAACAGACTTAGCTTCTTTTATTTTTTGAATTTGCTTGGCAGGTAGCACAAGAAAACCATATTCTTCAGCATCNTTNATGGCAAANTCTTTTGGCATTAGAAGCCTCGCACCTGCAAGCTCAAGNATCANAGGTAATTTTTCATCTACCATATCTGANAACTGTTTTAAATTTCTGATACGTANAAAAGCAATTGCAACATTAAGTAATCTTTGCCATTTTTTTGTATTATCTTCTAAACTATCAATTAATGACAAATTTTTTTCTGATAGTATGCGCGTCTCTTCCCTCGCGCGTTTTGCAATTTCTCCAGTAACGTCGATTATATTGCTATCTATTTTTTGGTCGTTGAATTTTGCAGTTTTATTTGATGTTTCTTCTGAAAGAGTTTTGACTTGTGCATTAAGATATGTCTTCAAATAATCTGGATTATTATCAAGAAATACAGATACTAATTTTTCATCAATTATNTCATTGCTCATACNAGAGCCCTTNTGGTTGCTATTCTTAGACTTTATAAAATTGACTGACCTGTTGANTTCCAATCAGCNAAGAAATCAGCTAATCCCTTATCNGTTAGAGGATGCTTGTACATTTGAAGCATAATTTTTGGAGGNATTGTNGCAACATCAGCTCCCACNAAAGCAGCATCAACCACATGTTGNACACNTCTAACTGAAGCTACCAAAATTTCAGTTGAATAATTATAATTAGAATAAACCTCTGCAATTTCACTTATCAGGTTCATTCCATCAGACCCAATATCATCTAACCTTCCAACAAAAGGAGAAATAAAGCTTGCTCCGGCTTTTGCGGCTAGTAAGGCTTGCGCTGTTGAAAAACATAACGTTACATTTACTAAAATATTCTGACTACGTAAGCTAGCACATGCTTTTAAGCCATCTGATGTTAAGGGAAGTTTTACTGCAACGTTACTTGCAATTTCAGCCAGCCTTTTCCCTTCATGCATCATTCCATGATAGTCTGTCGCAGTAACCTCAGCACTTACAGGACCAGAGATAATACCACAAATTTCTTCAATGGTTTCAATAATATTGCGTCCAGATTTGGCAATTAAAGAGGGGTTAGTTGTAATCCCATCAACTAGACCTGTTTGATTGAGTTCCGAAATTTCATTAATATCAGCAGTATCCAAGAATAATTTCATAACGGGTCCCTGATTGGTTAATTTTTGTGAGGTAGATTTTGCAGTCTTTATATGTTTAGTCTACAGTTTTGTTGCGTGTGCTTGCAACAATAAATCTATGACGGTTTGAAATGGCTTNTTTANGAGATAATCTAGNNAAAAAAAATGAACCACTTTTTTTAATAGCCAAAGTAAGAGTATCTGTCCCGATATCTTCACAAAATTTTCAAAATGGAAAAAGTGAATTTGATTATCTTGTAAGTAAAGGCACACAGATTCAAATTGGCAATATTGTAAAAGTATCTTTCAGAAATCGGACCATATGGGGAGTGGTATACAGTCTTGAATATGAGACTAGAATTAAGTATTCAAAATTAAAACAAATTTTGTCCATCAGTGGCTTGTCTCCAATTAAACTATGTAATCTTAAATTTTTAGAGAAAGTAAGTGAATGGACAATGGCACCATTTGGACAAGTGCTTCGTGCGCTGCTATCTGCACCAAATGCATATAAGGATGAACCCCCAATATTTTATTATAGTCTATCTTCAGCAGCTCAATTTGAAATGGAGAAATTATCTAATGCAAGAAAAAAGGTTATTAATTGGTGCATGCAAAAGCCACCTGTTTCAATTAACACCCTTTGTAGGGAGATAGGAGTAAGTAGAAATACTATAAATTCGATGTTTCAGGAAGGGCAGCTCGTGAGGGTACAAAATTCTTTAAAACCAAAAGAAGATATGCAAACCATTCTTAAACATCTAAAAACAGCTATTGGTGCAGCAAGCAAATTAAATCTCAGCACCGAACAACAGCAAGCAGCCGACCAAATCATTGTGCATGAAAATAAATTTAATATTGTGCTACTTGATGGTGTTACAGGTTCTGGTAAAACGGAAGTTTATTTTGAATTAGTAAAAAGGCAGATATTATCTGGCAACCAATGCTTAATTTTATTACCTGAAATTGCTCTCACCGCAGGTTGGGTTGATAGATTTAATAGATGGTTTGGGTTTACTCCATATATTTGGCATTCCGGTATTACAGCGAGCAAAAAAAAGATTATATGGCGCGATATAAACGAGGGATATCCAGGGGTGGTGGTTGGTGCACGTTCAGCCTTATTTCTTCCTTTTAGCAGTTTGAGTGTAATTGTGGTCGATGAAGAACATGATGTGGGTTATAAGCAAGAAGAACAAGTAATTTACAATGCCAGGGATATGGCTATTCTTCGTGCTAAACTTGCTGAATGCAACATCATTCTTGCAAGCGCAACCCCTTCTCTAGAAAGCTGGACAAACATGTTATCTGGGCGCTATCAGCACATAACGCTTACAAACAGATATGGTCTCGCTACTATGCCAGACATTCAAACGATTGATTTAACTAAAAATAAACTGTTGTTCGGCAAATGGATAAGTGAGCCTCTAATTTCAAATATAAAGGAAAAGTTAAATTCGAAACAACAGGTATTGTTATATTTAAATCGTAGGGGGTATGCGCCAATTAGCGTTTGCAATGGGTGCGGCATGAAGCAAAGCTGCCATCAATGTGATAGCTTACTTGTTACACACAGACTTAGTAATTTGCTGCGTTGTCATCAGTGTGGAGTTGCTCGTCCATTTGAAAATAAGTGTCAGTCTTGCGGGCAAAGAGACACCATTCAGCTAGTAGGTCCAGGTGTTGAGCGTTTGGCTGAGGAGGTGTATGAGCTTTTTCCAGATGCAAGAGTAACAATTCTCTCNAGTGATACNCTTTCCAACCCTAAGCAAATAGAGCCCACGATTCAATCTATTGAGAANGGAGAAGTTGANATTATTATTGGGACNCAAATGGTTTCAAAAGGGCATCATTTTCCAAAATTAACTTGTGTTGCTGTAATTGACGGTGACTTTGGATTATCTGGGGGTGATTTGCGTGCNGGAGAAAGAACATTTCAGATGTTAACACAAGTCGCTGGAAGGTCCGGACGAGAAAACCAAAGAGGGACAGTTTTTATTCAAACGTCAGAGCCATTTCACCCAGTTTTGCAAGCTTTGAAAACACAAAAAAGAGATAACTATTTTAAATTAGAATTAGAGATGCGGGATTCTGCAAATATGCCCCCTTACAGAAGGCTTGCTGCAATAATCTACTCGAGTATAGATGAAACTGCTATTACAACCTATGTTAAAAAATTGGCTAATCTAAAACCACAATTTAAAGATGTATATATTCATGGGCCTGCACCTGCGCCAATTTATAAAATAAAGGGACGACATCGATTTAGATTTTTAGTNAANGCTCCAAAAAAAGTGAATATGCAGAAAATCATTCATAGTTGGCATTCAAGTCTAGTAATGCCAGCTACAATTAGAAGGCAAATTGATATAGATCCCTATAATTTTATGTAGTTATGCCGGGAATAAAAAAATAGTAAATTTTTAGTATTAATATAGACACAAATACTTGCCTTTACTGTGGTCGTATGATAGCTCACTATGATGAGATTGTTGAACATGTTCGTGACACCTAATAGATGTCTCGTTCGAGGTTAAAAAGGGTTGTAATGTGAGTACGATAACAGCAGGTTTGGCTGGCAGATACGCAACAGCTTTGTACCAGTTAGCTATTGAGTCCAAGCAGGTTGATAGTATTTTACAAGACCTTAATTCCTTTAAAGGATTAATTGACGGCAACCAAGATCTACAAAAATTAATTTATTCCCCAGTGTTTGGAGCAGACGAAAAATCAGCATCAGTAACCAAAATATTGCAGCAAGCTGACGCAAATANGTTNGTTGTNCAATTTGTTGGAACAATTGCTAAAAACGGTCGTTTGTTTGCAATCTCATCTATCATTTCTGCGTTNAATAAGGAAGTTGATAAAAGGCGNGGAAAAGTGNTAGCTGAGGTTGTGTCAGCTGTTCCGCTCAACGATGGGCGTCAGGCGCAAATTCAGAAATCGATTATATCTATTGCAGGAGCCAAAGATGTGTCGCTTNTCATGNGGGTTGATCCATCTTTGATTGGTGGTCTTGTAATTCGTATCGGATCTCGTATGATCGATACATCACTTAAAACTAAACTGAACAGGCTAGAAACGGCCATGAAGGGTGTTACATAATGGATATCCGAGCAGCTGAAATTTCAGCAATTTTAAAAGAGCAAATTACTAATTTTGGTAAGGAAGCAGAAGTAGCCGAAGTCGGCAGAGTATTGTCTGTTGGAGATGGTATAGCCCGTGTGTATGGGCTTGACCAGGTACAAGCTGGTGAACTAGTTGAATTCGACAATAATGTTAAGGGAATGGCACTTAATCTTGAAACGGACAATGTCGGAGTTGTGATTTTCGGCGATGACCGAGGTATTCAAGAAGGCGATGTCGTTAGGCGTACGGAAACAATTGTTGATACGCCCATTGGAAAGGGATTGTTGGGACGTGTTATTGATGCTCTTGGAAACCCAATAGATGGCAAAGGTCAAATTAAAGATGTTAAGAGAGGTAGGGTTGAAGTTAAAGCTCCTGGTATTATGCCTCGGCAATCGGTGTTCGAGCCTATGCAAACGGGATTAAAGGCAATTGATAGTTTGATTCC
>FUFK010041319.1_pt1 | contig 35589 bp, 22 predicted proteins | sample 1021851 | NCBI WGS metagenome assembly FUFK01 (sample SAMEA51879418, study PRJEB19060) | metagenome | reverse complement strand
ATTCGTGCAGGTCGGAACTTACCCGACAAGGAATTTCGCTACCTTAGGACCGTTATAGTTACGGCCGCCGTTTACTGGGGCTTCAGTTCAATGCTTCGCTAATGCTAACATCTCCCCTTAACCTTCCAGCACCGGGCAGGTGTCAGGCCCTATACGTCATCTTTCGATTTAGCAGAGCCCTGTGTTTTTGATAAACAGTCGCCTGGATCTTTTCACTGCGGCCCCCCATAAGGGGGGCGACCCTTCTCCCGAAGTTACGGGCCAATTTTGCCTAGTTCCTTAGCCATGAATCTCTCGAGCACCTTAGAATTCTCATCCCAACTACCTGTGTCGGTTTAGGGTACGGGTTGCCTCCACTCGCTTTTCTTGGAAGTCGCTCCTCTGGATTATCACGCCGGCCGTAGCTTTTGTGTACTATCGGGGTGTTACCACTCCCTTCAACGTACTATTCCGTCAGTACGCACCAAATTTACGCCTCCGTCCGCTTTAACGTGGGGCAAGTAGCAGAATATTAACTGCTTGTCCATCGACTACCCCTTTCGGGTTCGCCTTAGGTCCCGACTAACCCTCAGCTGATTAGCATAGCTGAGGAAACCTTAGTCTTTCGGTGTGCGGGTTTCTCGCCCGCATTATCGTTACTTATGCCTACATTTTCTTTTGTAACCAATCCAGCAAGCCTCGCGACTCACCTTCATCTCTGTTACAATGCTCCCCTACCACTATAGTAAACTATAGTCCATAGCTTCGGTAATATGTTTATGCCCGATTATTATCCATGCCGAACCGCTCGACTAGTGAGCTGTTACGCACTCTTTAAATGAATGGCTGCTTCCAAGCCAACATCCTAGCTGTCTGGGCAGTTCAACCGCGTTTCTTCAACTTAACATATATTTTGGGACCTTAGCTGATGGTCTGGGTTCTTTCCCTCTCGGACATGGACCTTAGCACCCATGCCCTCACTGATATGAAACATTTTATAGCATTCGGAGTTTGTCAGGAATTGGTAGGCGGTGAAGCCCCCGCATCCAATCAGTAGCTCTACCTCTATAAAACTATCTATATCGCTGCACCTAAATGCATTTCGGGGAGTACGAGCTATTTCCGAGTTTGATTGGCCTTTCACCCCTACCCTCAGGTCATCCCAAGACTTTTCAACGTCAACGGGTTCGGTCCTCCACTATGTGTTACCACAGCTTCAACCTGCCCAAGGGTAGATCACACGGTTTCGCGTCTACCACTACCAACTAAAACGCCCTATTCAGACTCGCTTTCGCTACGGCTCCACAGCTGAACTGCTTAACCTTGCTGGCAACGGTAACTCGTAGGCTCATTATGCAAAAGGCACGCCGTCACCCCACTAAAGGGCTCCGACCGCTTGTAAGCGTATGGTTTCAGGATCTATTTCACTCCCTTATTCAGGGTTCTTTTCACCTTTCCCTCACGGTACTGGTTCACTATCGGTCTCTCAGGAGTATTTAGCCTTGGCGGATGGTCCCGCCGGATTCATACAGGGTTTCACGTGCCCCGCACTACTCAGGATACTGCTATGCTTTATATCAACTTTCCTATACCGGGCTATCACCGTCTTTGGCCAAGCTTTCCAACTTGTTCTAATTCATTGTACAAACAATGTTGCAGTCCTACAACCCCAATAAGTCCGTAAACTCATTGGTTTGGGCTTCTGCGCGTTCGCTCGCCGCTACTAGCGCAATCACTATTGTTTTCTCTTCCTCCGGGTACTTAGATGTTTCAGTTCTCCGGGTTCGCCTCCTTGCGGATACTATATCTTCAATATAGTGGGTTGCCCCATTCGGATATTCGCGGATCAATTTGTATGTGCCAATCCCCACGACTTTTCGCAGCTTATCACGTCCTTCTTCGCCTCTGAGAGCCTAGGCATTCCCCATACGCCCTTATCTAGCTTGTATGCGCTTTGCTTAATGCTCTAATCTATCCTAACTTACGCTAGAACAGAAGTATTATAATGTATTACTTATATTAAATATTGCTATCTAATAGTGTTCTCGTATTCTTTGTTTCTTCAATATGTCAATGAACTTTTTTCCCGTATTCACAATAGAGTCTCGATGATCTTACAAACTAAAAACGTATGTTTCCTGGTTGTTTGTAAAAACTATAACCCACTCTATCTCTAGGAATCGTGGAGAATATCGGAGTCGAACCGATGACCTCCTGCGTGCAAGGCAGGCGCTCTAGCCAGCTGAGCTAATCCCCCATTATTTTAGTATCCAGCTAACCAGTTATTAGTTAACAGTACTTATAACGGCTACTCAACCTCTAAAATTTCCTTTCANTNTTTCAAATGAACTTATAAACCTGATGGCTTACTCTTTCAAGTAGTCTCAGGCAGACTCGAACTGCCGACCTCTACATTATCAGTGTAGCGCTCTAACCAGCTGAGCTATGAGACTGTCCATAATAATCGAATTGACATAAGAATCAAGACCAAATTGGTCTCTGAACTTCCCTTTACTAATTGTCGCTTGCATGTAAACATGCAAAGCTCTAGAAAGGAGGTGTTCCAGCCGCACCTTCCGGTACGGCTACCTTGTTACGACTTAGCCCCAGTTACCAGTTTTACCCTAGGCCGCTCCTTACGGTGACGGACTTCAGGTACCCCCGGCTTCCATGGCTTGACGGGCGGTGTGTACAAGGCCCGGGAACGTATTCACCGCATCATGGCTGATATGCGATTACTAGCGATTCCAGCTTCACGCAGTCGAGTTGCAGACTGCGATCCGAACTGTGATAGGGTTTAAAGATTCGCATCCCCTCGCGGGGTAGCTGCCCTCTGTCCCTACCATTGTAGCACGTGTGTGGCCCAGGACGTAAGGGCCGTGATGATTTGACGTCATCCCCACCTTCCTCACAGTTTGCACTGGCAGTCTGGCTAGAGTTCCCGACATGACTCGCTGGCAACTAACCACAGGGGTTGCGCTCGTTATAGGACTTAACCTGACACCTCACGGCACGAGCTGACGACAACCATGCAGCACCTTGCAATTAGTCCGAAGAAGGGTCTGTTTCCAGACCTGTCCAACTGCATTTAAGCCCTGGTAAGGTTCCTCGCGTATCATCGAATTAAACCACATGCTCCACCGCTTGTGCGGGCCCCCGTCAATTCCTTTGAGTTTCATTCTTGCGAACGTACTCCCCAGGTGGGTTACTTATCACTTTCGCTTAACCACTCAGCTCTCAATCGAGCCGAACAGCTAGTAACCATCGTTTACGGCGTAGACTACCAGGGTATCTAATCCTGTTCGCTACCTACGCTTTCGTCCCTCAGCGTCAATATATTATTAGTGATCTGCCTTCGCAATAGGTGTTCTGAGTAATATCTATGCATTTCACCGCTACACTACTCATTCCAACCACTTCATAATAATTCAAGAACAACAGTATCAATGGCAATTCTACAGTTGAGCTGCAGACTTTCACCACTGACTTATTATCCCGCCTACGGACCCTTTAAACCCAATGATTCCGGATAACGCTTGGACCCTCCGTATTACCGCGGCTGCTGGCACGGAGTTAGCCGGTCCTTATTCATACGGTACCGTCAAGCATCTACACGTAGACGTGGTTCTTCCCGTATAAAAGCAGTTTACAACCCATAGGGCCGTCTTCCTGCACGCGGCATGGCTGGATCAGAGTTGCCTCCATTGTCCAATATTCCTCACTGCTGCCTCCCGTAGGAGTCTGGTCCGTGTCTCAGTACCAGTGTGGGGGATCTCCCTCTCAGGACCCCTACCTATCGCGGTCTTGGTAAGCCGTTACCTTACCAACTAACTAATAGGACGCATACTCATCTTTAAGCCATAAATGTTTAATGTAATCTCCAGGTGAAGTCTACATACTATGGGGTATTAATCCACGTTTCCATGGGCTATTCCCCGCTTAAAGGCAGATTGTATACGCGTTACGCACCCGTGCGCCACTCGTCAGCAAATTAGCAAGCTAATTCCTGTTACCGTTCGACTTGCATGTGTTAGGCCTGCCGCTAGCGTTCATCCTGAGCCAGGATCAAACTCTTCATCGTTAAATCTTAAATATATTCAACAACTACTAAAGAAATTGCTCAGTATGACTTTTCTAGTCTTAATTCTTATACACTTGATTCTATCTAATTAAAGATAAAACCCTTTGTCAATTCAATATATCAATGAACTTTAATCGGTCTCCCAATCTGTCTTGTTAAAACCTAAGGAATCGAACCTTATTCTCTCACCCCATCCGGTGGTTTTCAGTAATTTTAATCTGTGATTTTTAAACGTTTGCTTGTTCTCAAAGCGGGTGCAAATATACAACGCTTTTTCTTTATCCACCAAAACTTTTTTAATAAAAATTTTAGTTTCTTTTTCTAAAGCTTTCCTACCTTTAAACTCTGCCAACCTTCTTAAGAACGTCGCTTCNTTTTTAAAGCGGGTGCAAATATAAAACTAGTTTTGCTCTCCAGCCAAATAAAATTTAAAGAAATTTAATTTTTATTATCTTGCCTTANACCAACAANAGCCTACCCTTTACANACCTTTCAGTGAACNCNCGCCTTGCTCTCAAAGCGGCTGCAAATATACACTAACTTTTTNCTTTCTACCAAACTAAAATTTAATAAATTTTAATTTAATTTTNTAAAGCCAGATCCTTNCNNATNACCCACCATNACTACTCTCAACGAACATACGCCTTGCTCCCAAAGCGGCTGCAAATATACACCCCAATTTTAATTACACAATGACTTTTTGGAAAAAATATTCGATTTATGCTAACCGTAAAGACTTCAGAAAAAAGCTGTTCAAAACAGAACAGATGTCTGCGTTATTTTATCAATTCAGCAACTAAAAATCAAACAGGCTCTTGATATGATNATTTCAACATTAAGAATACTACAGGAAAAGATCCCAAACCAGGCCAAATCTTACGAGAAAGTCGGTATACGGATAGTCTGGAGCAGAGAAATTGTTGTTCCCGGTAACCAGAGAATTTAAATGCTGCAACTTAAAGAAGATCCTTGCTTTGTCCACTTTTGCATTGAAGAAATAGTCCACTACAGGAAATCCACCAATCTCTTCTTCATTCTGAACATAAAATTCTGCCAGGATTGGATCATAGGCATTCGCTTCAAACTTCGTAAAATACTTAAAAGTGAAACCTGTTTGAAGATAAAGCGCCTTATCGAACCAGAAGTCCTTATAGTAAATAGAATTCCTGGTAACCAGGTCTGGAACATTCAAAACGCCTGTTCCCTCCAGGACATTCTGATACATTATAGTATTGTAGCTTCCGAAGAGACCAAAATCAAATTCTTTTTCAGCCTTCAGCTTTAAGTGCCTAACCGGCTGATCATATTGAAAAGGCTTTACCGACCCATTTTCATTTTCAGCAAAGTACGTATAGTTATCAATTTGTGATAATGAAAAATTTACGTTCGCATACTTTTCAGAAGAAAGTCNGGCGTATAACCTCTGTGAACTTACATTATCGAAATCGTTCTGCCAGTTATAATTTATATAATCGTTCTGATAGAGCAGAAAATTGAAATTGGGCAAACTGCTATTTTGATCGAAGCCGAAACGGATACTATTTTTATCATCGAATTCATAGCCNGCGGAAATATTCAGATAATTACCGGAAAAATCATCATCGAGGTTGAGTCGTCCTGCAGCTTTAAGATCAAAATCACCGATACGCTCCTGATAAGTAGCAGCCAGATGTAATAAATTTCCGAAAAGTTTATTGACTACTACAGATTCCTCTGTTATATAGACAGCGTTATATCCATAGTCATAATTAGTATGTCCGGCTTTTACAGAGAGTTTTCCAAGTACATCATTTTGAAAATTTACTGCGACTTCATTAAACGTTGTATATAGTCGAGTAGATGTTTGTAGATTAGTAGCCTCAAAAGAATCACCATATAGAGTATTTTCAGCAGTTTCCTGATTAAAGACAAACTTTTTATAACTATGATCAAAGATGTGAGAAATACTCAGATTATTGGTGGAATCTCCGGGGTCTGTTAGTTCATATTCATGATCAATAAAAAACCTTTTCCCAAAGAGAGTACTCTTAGCATCCTCATATTTGACATCGAGTACAGATCTATCATCGAACTCTTCTTCCTCCGCAATATACTGAAGCACCGCAAGGCTATCAAGCCCCCCGTTTTCCTCATTCATTAGATCCTGAGAAACGAAATGTGCTTTTATACGATACCTATCATTATTTGTATTATAGGAGAACCCCATTCTAAGATTTCCAGTGCTGGTCAAAATATTCTGATATTTACCTAATGCCCTCGTTCCCTTATACGCTATAAACATATTCAGGTTCTTAGAAGTATTGATTGTAAATAATGCATCGAGCTGCTGCCCTTGTTCCGGTACGGTTTTAAAATAAAGCTGTGTCCATGGTGTTGGAACCTGATAATAGTTGATATCGTCCACTTCCATAAAATTGTAATGCCTTGCTTCTGCCCCAAAACCAGGAAATGCTTTCGTATTATCCTCGGTATAACTAAGGGTATTGTAAGTTTGCCCGGTATTTGAAAATGGTAATAGCTCAAAATTATCTTTTCTAAGATAGTTGAACTTGTAATCCTTAAGTATGGTAAGCGTGGTATCCAGGTGAGTAGTGTCATTCATCACAGAAATAATCTTATAAAGATCTACCGGCGGTATGCTATCTTGTTTTTTCTGTGGTTTGGAATCCTGTCCAAAATCTTCCTGACTAGCAGCAGTAAATGAAATGAATAAAAAGAAAAAAGTTAAGGCTCTATACATATAAATATAATGGTAACGCAAATTTATAATTTATAACGTAAGAAACTCTGTGAAATTGGGATATAAAAAAAGCCGCTCTGAATGAGCGGCTTTCTAATATTCTAAACTAATGACAAATTTAGTAACCTTGGTTCTGAACTACATTAGCATTCACTCCAACCTCAGAAGTTGGAATTGGTAAAGCTAATCTAAAATCACCATAAGGAATTCCGCTATGCAATTGTAACACTGGATCTACAGCATCAACACCCATACCAGTTCTCACTAAATCATGGAATCTAAACCCTTCAAAAGCAAGTTCTTTACGTCTTTCTAATAGGATGTTATCAAGAGAAGCTTCATCGTAAGATTCCGCACCTCTATTCATTGGAATCATGTTTAACCAATCAAGTGCATCATCACCTCCAGTTGCCAATAAGGCCTCAGCGTAGATCAATACAACTTCTTCATATCGAATAACTGGTACGTTATCTTCAAATGGTGCGAATGATGGATATTTTCCAACATTTCTAAAAGCACCGTCAGGATGTAACCCAATTACAGTAGAAGGAGCAACTGCAGTCGCAGGATCATAGTCACTTACACCACGAATATCATCTTCATCATAGATATTAGCCAAGTTAGGAAGTGCGATCACATCTCCATAAGCACCTACCTGGTAGATATTTGCCAAACCATTGATTCCTGGGTTATCTGTAGCTGTGTTAGCAATCTCCCAGATCACATTTACACCACCATCTGTAGAGAAAGTACTTAAGAAAGCATCTTCACTTGCTACAGAATAATTACCTGAATCGATCACCATTTTAGAAGCTGTTAAAGCTCTATCATGATCACCAAAGTAATTAGCGATTCTAGCTTCAATTGCATAAACTGCATTAGTAGAAATGTACTCTTTAGCAGGATCATCCAGTCCAGCTGTCATAAGTGAAGCAGCCATTTCAAGATCTGCATATGCAAGGTTCTTTACCTCTCCAACAGTGTTTCTTGCTGGGAAAAGATTTTCAGAATCCCTAAAGCTTGTTACGTAAGGAACACCTAATGCAGACTCTCCTCCAGAAACATTCTGTTGACCGTAAAAAGTCACTAGATCAAAATGAGCCAAAGCTCTTATCGCGTAAGCCTGACCTTTCAGGTGATTGATAGTTGCCTCATCACCTTCGATACCTTCAGCACCAATAACAATATTTGCAGAACCAATTACCTGGTACCAGTTCGTCCACAACGTCGCAGCGATCCCAGCCTCTGGTGTTAAAGAAAACTGAGCTTCAGTAACAAAACGGTTCGAATTTGCGTTAGAGCTAGTATTATCAGACATAATTTCTCCCATTACGATCTTATCACGACCGTAATATGAAGATTCCTGTAGTCTTTCATAAGCACCATTTAATACTGCTTGAAGGTCACCAGTTGCATTGATACTGGTTTCTATACTTTTGGACTGAGCCAGTGTTGGCTCAAGATCCTCTTCAGAACAGGAAGTAGTCGCTAGACCAAGTCCTAATCCGAAAACAATTAAATATCTTAATTTCATTTTCATTTTTTAAAATTTAACGTTAACGCCTACAGAGTAAGTTTTTACAGGTGGAGTGGTTAAAGTAGTGTAACCATTCGCTCGAACTTCAGGATCCAATTTCAATCCATCTTCTTTTACCCAAGTATAAAGGTTTGTACCTCTAAGAGTCAGGGTCAAAGCATCAATTCCAATTCCATCAGTTAAGCTTGAAGGCAAGCTGTATCCAATTGTAGCATTTTTAAGACGAATGTAATCCCCGTCATAAAGGTGTCTTGAACTTGTTGCGTGGAAGTTATTGTTGGTTGCATAGTTAACCGCTGGCACGTCTGTAACGTCACCAGGCTGTTGCCATCTATCCAATAATTCCTGAACACCGTTGAAAGAACCTAAAGTGAAACTGTTTGTTCTTAGGTAGAATTGCGCGAACTGCTCGTAGATCTTGTGACCTCCAGCTGTATAAAGAGTAGCATCAGCGAATAAACCTTTGTAGCTAATTCTTGTACTGAAACCTCCTGAGTATGTAGGCAATGCACTTGCATCATCCTGGAATACTCTTGCTGCAGAGTTATAATCTGAAGTAACCTCACCATCAACACCATTAACATACCATGTTGGAAGTCCAGTTTCAGTATCAACTCCAGCCCAGGTTCTCATATACCATGCTGCCGCTGGCAATCCAGTTACTGTAGATTTGTAACCATTTCCTGCAAGAGGATCGATCTCATTACCATCAGCTCCAATCGCTAATTCAGTAACCTCGTTGTTAACAGTCGCGTAGTTTGCTGATACATTCCAAACGAAATCATTCGTTCTGATCACATCAACAGATAATTCTGCTTCAATACCATTGTTCGTCATTTCACCAAGGTTTCTAGCCTGAGAACTAAAAGAAGAAGTTGGAGATAATGGCACATCCTGAAGAAGGTCATATGTTCTTCTGTTAAAGTAAGTGAAAGTACCATTTACTCTATTATCAAGAAGACCAAAAGTTACACCAACATCAAAGTTTTCACCTTTTTCCCAGGTTAGATCTGGATTACCAAATTGAGATGGCTCAGCACCACCATTGTTAGAGTAATCAGCTCCATACGCTAGAAGCGCCTGGTAATTATTCAATCCTACGGCGTTATTACCAGTAAGACCATAAGAAGCTCTTAATCTCAAAGTATTAAACAACCCACCTTCCATGAAAGACTCACGGTGAATGTTCCACGCTGCACCTACAGATCCAAAAGTACCAAATCTGTTTTCAGGAGCGAACCTTGAAGATCCTTCACGACGAATAGTTGCGTCAATTACATAACGACCGTCGTAGTTATAATTTAATAAACCTAAGTAACCAACATTAATCCAATCTTCGAAATCTGAAAAAGCATCGAAGTTAGCTGAAGCTGATGCTATATTTGTAAGACCATCAGCAGGGAAGTTTTCACCATATCCATACATATAGTAGTTCTGGTTTTCCTGGTATTCGAATAAAGCAGTAAGATCGAAATTATGAACATCACCTAAAGTAAATCCATAATTTAAAGATCCCTGGTAAACGTAGTTATAGTTTTTCTCGTCACTAACTTCAGAAGAACCATTAACAGGAGCAGAATCTCCTTCATATCTGTTCTCGTAGTTTCTATATTCTGTTAACTGGTAATCCAAACTTAAAGTGTTTCTAAAAGTGAAACCGTCAAATAATTCCCAGTCCAATTGAGAATTAGAGATACCTCTAAGTAGTTTATTTCGAGTCACATTATTATCCAACACATAAAGTGTATTGTGTAAAGAACCATAAGACAATTCAGTATTTGGAGTTCCATCCTCATTGTATGGATTGTTCAATGGATTCATTAAGAACCTAGTGATAAATGGGTTTGAGAAAAATGAACCCTGCTCAAGAATTGGATTCCCCTGCTCTGTATTAGAGACGTTCACACTTGTAGAGAACTTTAAGTTATCTCTAAACTGTCTATCAAAACTTACAAGTCCATTGATTCTTCGGAAGTCTACATTGATAACTGTAGCCTCGGTATCGTTATACCCGATAGATGCATAAAAAGATCCTTTATCACTACCTCCAGATGCAGAGAAAGTATGATTTTGAGTCAAGGCATCATCATTACGAATGATTCCATCCCAGTCATAATCAGTCCCATCAAAATCAAGGTAACCAGCAGGAAGAAGACCAAAATCTACTCCTAACTGAATAGCATTATCATTAGTAAAACCAAAATCACCATTGGTACCATTTGCTCCGTATGCATTTACGAAAGCTTCTCTGGTTAGCTCAAGTCTTTGATTTCCTGTAAGAGACTCTCTTTCATTGAAAGCGTCATTCTGAACTCCGACCTGGGAAGTAAAAGTAAACTTAGTATCACCGGAAGTACCACTCTTTGTAGTAATTACGATTACCCCATTTGATCCACGTGCACCATAAGCAGCGGTAGCAGAAGCGTCTTTCAATACAGTAATACTTGCGATATCCTGGCTATTAATAGCAGCCAATGGATTCAAAGAAGAACGGTTTGCACTTCCTGAATTGTTGTTATTAACAACCGGCACACCATCAATAACATAAAGCGGCTCGTTCGAAGAGGCTAAGGAACTAAGACCACGAATACGTACATCCTGAGTAGAACCTGGCGTACCAGAAGAAGCGGAGATCTGAAGACCTGCAACTTTTCCCTGTAATGCCTGATCTGCTGAAACCACAGGAACATCTGCAATTTCGGCACCTGTAACCTGAACTGAAGAACCTGTCACCTCTTCAACTCCTTTTGTACTATACCCTAGCACAACCACCTCATCCAATGCTGCTGCATCAACTTGAAGTGTAACATTTAATTGGTTTGAACTTCCTACAGGAATTTCCTGACTTTTAAAACCAACATAGCTAAAAACTAATGTTTGAGTAGGCGCAACGCTAATACTATAATTTCCATCGAAATCAGTTTGCTTACCGTTATTCGTACCTTTTACAATAACATTAACACCAGGTAACGGCAGACCGTCACCATCTACAACCGTACCTCGTACAGTTTTTTCCTGTGCAAAACCAATTTGCACGACTAACACCAGTAAGAGTGTTAGAAATCCATGTAATCTTTTTTTCATTATTTCGTTAAATTTGAATTAGCCTGCGCCAAAAATGCTAATTATTCCTTAACATTCCAAAAAAACTTACACTTTAACTTATTAAAATTTTAACAGGCTCAATGAAAACGTTGTAATTCACTGCAACCTCAACCCGTAAATGTGTTAAAAGTTTACAATCTTAAATATATATGCTAAGATCTTATGATAAATCAAAACTAGTTGCCGGAACAGATGAAGCTGGGCGGGGATGTCTCGCAGGACCTGTCACGGCAGCTGCTATCATCTTACCTAAGAACTTTNAAAACANNATCTTGAATGATTCCAANGTNNTGAGTCTNAANAANAGNAANCTTTTAAGAAATTTAATTCATGAAAATTCCTTTGATTATGCAGTCACTCATGTTTTCATGGAAGAGATCGATAGAATAAATATATTGAATGCATCAATTACGGCGATGCAGAGGTCTATCATGAAATTGAAGGCCAAACCAGATTGTATTATTGTTGATGGAAACAGATTTAAACCCCTGGACTCCATACCACACGAATGCATCATTAAAGGTGACGGTAAGTTTCTTAGCATTGCCGCGGCTTCTGTTCTGGCAAAAACCCACCGCGATGAATATATGGAAAAGATCCATGAAGAATTCCCTATGTACAATTGGATAAAGAATAAGGGTTATCCTACCAGGGAGCATCGAGCAGCTATCGAAAAGTATGGTATCACCAAATATCACCGGAAAAGTTTTAAACTCCTCCCCGATCAATTGAAGATTGAATTCTAAGTTTATATTTTTGTAAGCCTACCTATTATATATGAACAAGTTTCTAAGTCTTATTCTTTGCCTGCTCCTTATTTCCTGTGCAGAAAATTCTCATAGTAATCTGAATAATACAGATTTTATACCTGATTCTGCGGAAGTGATCTTCGTTTCTCCTTCCAGCGAGCAACTTGAAAAAGATCTACTGGAACACGAAGCTACTTTTAACAGTGGAGACCTGAAAGATTTAACCAATGAATCCAAAGATCTTCTAAAGTATATCAAATCTGAAAAACAAAGCTTACTTTACTTAGATGGTGACAGTATAGGTTCTAAACATATAGTTTTGATCATTCAGAAAGATTCCACGTCATTGATCCTGGATAGTATTCAAAACAAACAGGTTGAAACATTTAAAGAAGAAGATATTCAGTATAAGAAGGTGAAACTGGAAAATTCTGAATTTTACCAGCGTGATATAGCCAATTTTAGCATCTTCAGTGAAAGCAAGCATGCTATCGTTCAGGCTAAGCGAAGTAATAAATCTAATTCACAGGAATTCCAGAAAGCATTGGATGCCTCAGATCCCAGGAAGACTTCATTCATCTATTCAAATATGAATGTAATGTTCTTTTCTGAAATGTTTTCCGAGATTGATCTTCCAAAGAAAAATGGAAACTGGAATGTACTGGAACTGCATGCGAATGATTCTCAACTTATCTACAACGGAATTTCAATACATGCTAATTCCGAAGCCTCCAAAGATTTTGCCCCTGTAACCGACTTTAAACATGAAGTCTCCAGGTTTTGCCCGGAAGACTTTATTACCATAGTTTCTATGAGTCCAGGGCTGAAACTTCAAAGCAAGGATGCAACCGTAAACCTGGATTTTCTGGATAAAGTAAGTGATATTTCAAGCATTGAGCTTAAAACTGGAAATATCCATATTTGGAATGCAATTGATACCGAATTGGTCAAAAACCGATTGTTTTCCGAAAATCAACTTAGCGAACGATTCCGGGAAATAAACATTTTCGAGGGAGGTTTCACTGTACCGGAATTGTTGCTAAATTCTGAAGTTAATTTAAGCTCGGGATATTTTATTGTTATTGATCATTTTATAATATCTTCTGAAGAGATCTCCGTTCTAAAAGACTTAATTATCAATTTTCAAAATGGTAAGACGCTATTAGAAAACCCGCAATATGTTAGAATGATGAATTCTCTGGCATCAGAATCAAGCATGCTTGCAATAACGAATATTTCCGCAGCGAAGGACTTTGGGATCGCTAAAGAATCCGACTTCAAAAAGGGTAGCCTGGCCGCATTTCAGGTAATTTCAGAAGAAAAGTACGATCATCTACATGGCATTATCTCACAACCAACGGAGGCCGACCGACTTTCCAAAGGTGCTGAACAGATCGCTACAATTACCACCAGCCAACCTATAGCAGGAATTCTCCAGTTCTTTAGGAATCATGAAACAGACCAGATGGATATTCTTGTGGAGGGCACGGGAAATCAACTTAGCCTGTTTTCCAATAAAGGCAGCATGTTCTGGACCAAACAACTGGATAGTCAAATTTCAGGAAAAGTGCACGAAGTTGATCTTTTTAAAAATGGCAATAAACAACTCGCTTTTTCGACCGGCTTTCAGCTTGAAGTTTTGGATCGCAAAGGCCGCGATGTAAAACCTTTTCCAAAAAAATTCAATGATCCACTTACGCAGCCTCTGGCAGTATTTGATTACGATAACAACAGGAAATACAGGTTTGTGCTCACCCAGAACAATAAAGTCTACGTGCTCGGACCAAAAGGTAACAGCATNAAAGGTTTCAATTTCGACGGAACAAAAAACACCATCATCAAAGCTCCGAAGCATATTCGCCTTGGTAAAAAAGATTATATTCTGATTCAGGAAGAGTCGGGCAGGTTACAGATCCTGAGTCGCCAGGGGAGCATTCGTGTTCCTAACTCGAATAATTTCAATATTTCCGAAAATGATTGGTACGGCTACCAATCTAATTTTATCACCACCCAACCTGAAAGCAACCTGATAGAGGTGGATCAAAATGGAAAAGTTAATTTGAAAAATCTTGATCTTGCAGAAAACAATCGTTTAGTGGCAAATGAAGATCATCTTGTGTACCTGAATGAAAACGAACTTACGATCAATAATTCCAGCGTAAGTCTTGATTTCGGGTTGTATACCAATCCGCAGCTATTTCGAATAGGACGCAAAACTTATATAAGTATTACCGACACCCAGGCGAAGAAGGTCTATGTATTTAATGAGAATGCTGAATTACTCCCGGGCTTTCCAGTATATGGAACTTCTGAAGTTGATATTGCAAATGCAGATCTGGATAAACGTCTGGAAATGATCGTAAAAGGTGATGATAACGAGGTCCTGATCTATAAGCTATGATCCTAAATCAACTCAGCTTCGAATAAGTGACTGAAATGTTTCATCAGTTTTTGTTGAACTTCAGCCATATCAACTTCTTTTTGACCTAGCTCTACATTTAAGGAAGTTACGGCTTTGTCCTTAATTCCGCAGGGAATAATATGATCAAAGTAGCCAAGATCTGCGTTCACGTTCAGGGCAAAACCATGCATGGTTACCCATCTGCTAGCTCTAACACCCATAGCACATATCTTTCTCGCAAATGGAGTTCCTACATCCAGCCAGACACCGGTTTCTCCAGGGCTTCTTTCAGATTTTATTCCATATTCAGCAAGAGTCAGAATCACCATCTCTTCAAGGAATCTCAGGTATTTATGAATATCAGTAAAGAAATTATCGAGGTCCAGAATAGGGTAACCTACAACCTGTCCCGGCCCATGATAGGTAATATCCCCTCCTCTATTGATCTTGTAAAAACTTGCATTCTTTTTCACCAATTGCTCTTCAGACAAAAGAAGATTGGTATGATCGCCACTTTTTCCTAAAGTATAAACATGAGGATGCTCCACCAACAGCAAATAATTTCGGGTAGCGATATTTTCATTCTGCCTCCGGTTCCTGATCTTTTGATCCAGTGTATCCTTGAACAGTTGCTCCTGGTAATCCCAGGTCTCCTTATAATCCTTGCTGCCCAGATTTCTAACTTCAACTTCCTTATTCATACTTTAAGACTTGGGATTATTTAATATAATGAGCGCAGCAATTACTCCGGGAACCCATCCCAGCAGCGTAAGTATTAGTACGATTAAAATTGAACCACAACCGCGATCATAAACTGCCAACGGCGGAAATAATACTGATAGAATTACTCTCCAAATACTCATTTTCACTAATTATAGAGGCAAAGATAGAATTATTATTTCGGCTTTTAATTGCATTGTATGGCAGGCTGATAGTCACTATATTTGCATCCGCATTTTAGTTGAATGCAAAAAAAAATTATATGCAGCAGTTATCAGAACAGGAACAAATTAGACGTGAGAAATTATCGGCGATACGCAANGCCGGAATTAATCCATATCCAGCCGATCTTTTTCCAGTAGATCATACTACTACNAAGATNAAGGAAGAATTTGCTGAAGGGAAAAAAGTGGTGATCGCCGGAAGACTTATGTCAAGGAGAATCCAGGGAAAAGCATCTTTCGCTGAACTTCAGGATTCCAATGGTAAGATACAGGTGTATTTTAACCGTGACGAAATTTGTACTGGTGATGACAAAGCGAAATACAATGATTTCTATAAAAAATGGCTTGATATTGGAGATTTTATAGGAATTGAGGGAGAGTTATTCAAAACTCAGGTAGGAGAAATGACCGTTATGGTNAAAGATTTTCACCTGTTGAGTAAGTCTTTGCGACCTCTACCACTTCCAAAAACAGATAAGGACGGGAATACCTACGATGGTTTTACAGATCCTGAGCATCGCTATAGACAACGTTACGCAGATCTTGCGGTGAATCCTAAGGTTAAAGAGGTTTTTGTAAAGCGTACGAAACTTTTCAACGCCATGCGTAACTTCTTCAATGATAAAGGATATTTTGAAGTTGAAACGCCAATACTTCAGCCAATTCCAGGTGGAGCAGCTGCAAAACCTTTTGTATCGCATCACAACGCCCTGGATATTCCACTATACTTAAGAATTGCAAACGAGCTATATCTTAAAAGGTTGATCGTTGGTGGATTTGATGGTGTATATGAGTTTTCTAAAAACTTCAGAAATGAAGGGATGGACAGAACTCACAATCCTGAATTCACGGCGATGGAAATCTACGTGGCATATAAAGATTATAACTGGATGATGGAATTTACGGAAAACCTGCTTGAGCATTGTGCCATGGCGGTGAATGGTAAAACTGAAGCCACCTTCGGAAAGCACAATGTAGATTTCAAAGCTCCGTACAAACGGGTTACGATGACCGATGCTATCAAGCAGTTTACTGACTTTGATATAACCGGGAAATCTGAAAAAGAGCTATATGAGGCTGCCACAAAAATGGGCATCGATGTAGACGAAACCATGGGTAAAGGAAAACTGATCGATGAGATCTTTGGAGAGAAATGTGAAGGAAACTTTATACAGCCAACTTTCATTACAGATTATCCTAAGGAGATGAGTCCGCTTTGTAAGACTCACCGCGATAATCCTGAGCTTACAGAACGTTTTGAATTAATGGTTTGTGGTAAGGAGATCGCGAATGCATACTCCGAGTTAAACGACCCTATCGACCAGAGAGAACGTTTCGAAGAGCAATTGAAACTATCTGAAAAGGGAGACGATGAGGCNATGTTTATCGANAANGATTTTCTTCGCGCNCTGGANTANGGAATGCCTCCAACATCCGGACTTGGAATCGGGATGGACAGGCTGATCATGTTCTTAACCAACAACCAGTCGATACAGGAAGTATTATTTTTCCCTCAAATGAAACCTGAAAAGAAACAGGTCGAACTTTCAGAAGAGGAAAAGTCGGTTTATACCTTATTGAAGGATGACCAGGTTCATGACATGAATTTAGTAAAAGAGAAAAGTGGCTTAAGTAATAAGAAATGGGATAAAGCCTTAAAATCTCTTCGGAAGCATAAGATGATCGAAGTATATAAAGAAGGTGAAGTTCTTAGCATCAAGATTGCTTAGATTCTGAAAATCATATTTAAAAAAAAGAGGCTTTTCAGCCTCTTTTTTTTTTGCATTCTGATACTCCAGAAGTTCCTATTTTCCAAACATTCCTCCAAGCTTCCCAGCCATATCGCTAATATTTCCTGCATCTCCATCACCTTTTAAGTAAGAATCAAGATGCTTCGACATTGTTTCAGGCATTCTGTCCTTTAATATTCCAGAAACCACCTGTACAGCAATTTTTGCCTGAGATTCAGAGATTCCAGCTTTTTCAGAAACCATTTTTACTATTTCTTCCATAATTTGAGTTGTTTTAGTTCTAAAATCAACTAAATATAACAAAACAGCTTTTAAATTTAATTCCTCCAGTATTATAAATTCATTTAACTTAATTTTAAACCTTTCAGGTTTCTGTTAGTCCTAAAACTGCCGAAGGCAAAAAGTTTTACGATTTTCACGAATATGAGATCTTTACTTTCTGCTCAACTTATTAACTAAAAACAAACTATTTATGATCAAGAATCAGAGCTTTAAGCTTATGCTTATCGCCCTTTCGTTATCGGTTTCCAGTTGTGCTGTTTTTCAGAAACAGGATAAAAAGGATACTAAAACTGCTTCAACTGAAGAATCCAAAAAGGACAAAGATGGAATGAAGCCTTACGCAAAGGTTATTACCAAGGATGCGAAATCAGACGAAGGTCTTTTCACCGTTCATAAGGTTGATGAAAAGTACTTCTACGAAATTCCAGACAGTCTTTTTAACCGCGAAATGCTTACAGTTACAAGAATCGCCAAAACTGCCAGCGGAATTGGTTTTGGTGGTGGAAAACAAAATACCCAGGTTCACAGATGGCAGAAAAAGGGTAATAAGGTCCTGCTAAGAGTAGTTTCTTATGATATTTACGCTGCAGATTCTCTTCCAGTACACGAGGCGGTAGTAAACTCAAACTTTGAACCAATCGTTGAATCATTTGACATCAAGACAGTAGGGAAAGACAGTATCTCGAAATCTACCGTGATCGATGTTACAGATCTTTACACGAAAGATGTACAGGCGCTTGGATTGCCAGACAGAACCAGAAAACAGTACAAAGTTTCCAGATTAGATGACAATAGATCTTATATCGACACGATAAGATCTTATCCTGAAAACATCGAAATTAGACACGTAAAGACCTATAATGCTGGTGATCCGCCATCCAATGAGAGTCTTGGTTCTATTTCTCTAGAATTCAGTAACTCGATGATCTTACTTCCTGAAGTTCCTATGGAAAGAAGATATTTTGATGAGCGTGTTGGTTGGTTCACTACAGAACAAACAGATTATGGTCTTGCAGCTCAAAAAAGTGAAACGGTAGAATATCTTGATCGCTGGAGACTTGAAGTGAAGGACGAGGATATCGAGAAGTTCAAAAATGGGGAACTGGTTGAACCAAAAGAACAGATCGTTTACTATATCGACCGCGCAACTCCAGAGCAATGGGTTCCATTCATTAAGCAGGGAATCGAAGACTGGCAGGTTGCCTTTGAAGCAGCAGGTTTTAAAAATGCTATTATTGCCAAGGACGCTCCAACAGTAGAAGAAGATCCAGACTGGAGTCCTGAAGATGTAAGATATTCTACAGTAAGATATCTTGCTTCTCCAATTCCAAACGCAAACGGACCTCACGTAAGTGATCCACGTTCAGGAGAAATTCTTGAGTCTGATATCAACTGGTATCACAATGTGATGACTCTTCTTAGAAACTGGTTCTTCGTACAAACTGCTGCCATCAATGAAGATGCTCAGGGAGTTGCCTTCAAGGATGAAGTAATGGGAAGACTTATACGTTTTGTTTCCTCTCACGAAGTTGGACATACTTTAGGGTTACCTCATAACATGGGAAGTAGTGTGGCTTACGCTGTGGAAGACCTGAGAGATCCGGAATTCACAAAAGAATTTGGAACTGCACCATCTATTATGGATTATGCCCGTTTTAACTATATAGCGCAGCCGGAAGATGGTGATGTAGCTTTAATGCCAGAGATTGGACCATACGATAAATATGCGATCGAATGGGGTTACAGACCAATTCTTGACAAAGAAGGAAAGGAAGAAAAAAAAATCCTTGACCAGTGGATCCTGGAACATGCAGGAGATCCTAAATATCGCTTCGGAAGGCAACAAAGCAGTGTGATAGATCCAAGTTCTCAAACTGAAGATCTTGGTGATGACGCAATGCTTGCCAGCGAATACGGTATCAAAAACCTGAAAAGAATCGTTCCCAAGTTAATCGAGTGGACAGCTGAAGATGGTAAGGATTACGATGATCTTGATGATCTTTATGGACAGGTACTTTCACAGTATAATCGTTATATGGGGCACGTAACCGCTAATATTGGTGGCGTGTATGAGTATTACAAGACGTACGATCAGGAAGGTGCAGTTTATACTCATGTAGATGCCGAAAAACAGGAAAGAGCTATGGAATTCCTTCAGGAGCAATTATTCACAACTCCGGAATGGATGATCAACCAGGATATTTTCAATAAGATCGAATTTGACGGTAATATTGAACGAATTCGTGGAATGCAGGAAAGAACGCTGAATAATCTTCTTGACTTCGGAAGAATGGCGAGATTGATGGAAAATGAGGAGATCAATGGAAAAGATGCTTATTCTTTACTGGATATGATGACTCAGCTTAGAAAAGGACTTTGGAGCGAGATCTATAATGGAAGATCTATAGATCGTTACCGAAGAAACCTGCAACGTGCTTATGTAGAAAAAATGGGTGAACTAATGACTGAAGAGCAGGATGAGATCCCGGCACGTTACAGAAGCTGGGTTACCAGAAGTAATGTAAATGTCGCACAAAGCGACATTCGACCAGTTGTTCGAGGTGAACTTACTACGCTACAAAGACAGCTTAGAAATACAATAAATACTGGAGATACACTAACGCGCTATCACAAGCAGGATCTATTGAAAAGAATTGACCTCATCCTCAACCCGATGAAATAGATTTAAAATTTAAATATGCAGAAAAGGCAGGATTCAAAAGTCCTGCCTTTTTTATTTAAACCTTTTTTGAATGAGAGAGTCTTAATTGTATAACTTAAAATTTTGGAAGATGAAAAGGATGATCACTGTATTATTTCTGGCGCTTGGCTTAAGTACTTTCGCCCAAGAAAGAGGAGAAGGCCGTAAGGATCTAAGTAATGAAGAAATGGCGACGCTTAGTGCAAAAAGACTGGCTATGCAGCTTGATCTTAATGAAGACCAGGAAATGAAGCTTAAAACGCTTTATATGACCAGAATGGAAACTATGAAGGAAGGTCGCGAAGAAAATGCTGAAAAACGCGCTGACATGATGGAAAAGCGTGATGAGATGAGAGAGAAGCGTGAAGAAGTGCGTGAAAAAAGAGAGAACGAATCTGAAGAAATGAAAGCAGAGCTTCAAAAGATTCTTACTGCAGATCAATTCCAGAAATGGGAACAACTACAGGAAAAAAGACGTAAAGGTAGAAGGTCTGGCAACGGCAGAAAACGAAACTAAAGATTTAGGTGTTAAGTTAAGTGTTAGTTATGTTGAAAAAACGGGATCTTTGCAGATCCCGTTTTTGTTTTTAGCCCTTTAAATCGGCAGTTTTCAATCTTAAGGCATTCGCTATTACTGAAAAACTACTGAAGCTCATTGCCAGGGCAGCGATCATTGGTGAAAGTAATATTCCGAAGAATGGATAAAGGACACCCGCCGCGATAGGGACACCTACTGTATTGTATATAAGTGCAAAAAAGAGATTTTCTTTAATGTTTCTCATCACTTTCTGGCTAAGTAAAATTGCCTTTCTTATACTTCTTAGATCACCATTGACCAATGTAAGAGCAGCGCTCTCTATAGCTACATCTGTCCCGGTTCCCATGGCAATCCCCACATCTGCCTTTGCAAGCGCCGGTGCGTCATTAATTCCATCTCCGGCAACTGCGACAATTTTTCCACTTTTCTGCAGTTTTTCGACCTCCTCCAGTTTATTTTGAGGTAACATTCCAGCTTTATAATTTTTAATCCCAATCTCGCTGGCCACTGCAGCCGCAGTATTTTCGTGATCCCCTGAGATCATGATCACATCGATGCCATGATTTTGAAGATCTGCGATCACTTTCTTTGTTCCTTCCTTGATCTTATCGGTCATTACTACATAGCCTGTCACCGCAGCATCTATAGCCACATAACTTACTGTATTCCCTCTTTGTTGTTCTTCGGAAACACTGGCAGCAAGATCTGATGAAATTTCAATATTATTGGATTCGATCAGAGCTTTGTTACCTATAAAAACTTTGTTTTGTTCAAAAGTCCCCGTAACTCCCTTGCCTGTTTCCGATTTAAAATCTGAAGTTTCTAATATTTCTATTTCATGCTTTTCCGCATAATCTACAGTTGCTTGTGCTAATGGATGTTCGCTATTTGTGTTCAGACTCGCAATAATGGCTGTTAACCTTCCTGAAGTATATTCCGAAGAGATCGAAACTACTTTATCCACACTTGGCTTACCTTCTGTTAGGGTTCCAGTTTTGTCGATTATGAGCGTATCGACTTTATTCAGACGTTCCAGAGATTTCGCATTTTTTATTAATATTCCATTACCGGCACCGCGACCAATTCCAACCATTACAGACATTGGAGTTGCCAGACCAAGTGCGCATGGACAGGCGATGATCAATACAGCGATTGCATTAACGAGCGCGTAAACCAGTTGAGGTTCTGGTCCAAATATCGACCAGACTATAAATGTGATTACCGAAATAATCACCACTACTGGTACAAAATAGCCAGAAATCTTATCTGCTAATTTCTGAATGGGCGCCTGCGATCTACTGGCTTCATTCACCATTTTGATGATCTGGGCAAGTAAGGTATCATCCCCGACTTTTTCAGCCTGCATGATGAAAGATTGATTTCCATTGATCGTACCGGAGCGAACTTCATCTCCCTTGGTTTTATCTACCGGTACTGGTTCTCCGGAGATCATCGATTCGTCTATACTGCTTTCTCCATCTGAAATCTTACCATCTACAGGTATCTTATCTCCTGGCTTGATCTTTAAAAAATCCCCTTTTTCAATCTTGTTGGTGGAGATTTTCTCTTCTTTACCATTCCTGATTCTAAGCGCAGTATTTGGTTGCAGCTTCAATAATTCCTTGATAGCCGAATTGGTTTTGCTATGTGCCCTGGCTTCCAGCACCTGTCCCATTAATACCAAAGTAAGGATGACGGTGGCAGCTTCAAAATAGACATGTACCGTACCCGACTCGGTCCTAAATTGTGATGGAAAGAAATCTGGCACCAACATCCCAAAAACGCTAAAGATCCAGGCTACTCCTGCTCCAATTCCAATGAGCGTAAACATATTGAGGTTCCAGGTGATGATGGACCTCCATGCACGCTGAAAAAACATCCAGCAGGCGTAAAATACTACCGGAAGTGATAATCCAAACTGTATCCAGTTCCACGTGGTCGCATTAAACCATCCTTTTAATGGATTATTTGGAACCATGTCTGACATGGCAATAATGAAAATTGGGAGTGTAAATCCTATGGCGATCCAGAATTTGCGAAGTAGTTTTTTATAGCCTTTTTCTTCGGCTGAAGGTTCCGGTTGCTTTGGCACGAGATCCATCCCACAAATTGGACAATCTCCGGGTTCATCCTTGCTGACTTCAGGATGCATAGGGCAAGTAAATTCAACCGATTTTTGATTGGTATTTACTTCTTCAACGAGGTCCATCCCACAAACCGGACAATCACCAGGTTTATCGTAGGTTTTATCACCTTCACAATGCATAGGACAATACCATACACCCTTCCCGTTTTCAGCAGAATTTTTAACTTCTGAATTTTCAACTGGTTTTTCCGTACCAGGCATATGGATCGTATAATTCCCTCCTGCTTCTTCCAGTGCTTTTTGTAATTCCTTCAGGGAAACTGGCTCTTTAATTTCAAGAATTGCTTCTTCATTATGAAGATCCACTTCCGCAGAATCGATTTTATCAAGATTCCCCAGTGCCTTTTGAACATGCATCTTACAGCCATTGCAGGTCATTCCATGAACATCAAATTTTTCAACGATCTTCCCATCATCAGTCGTTTGGAATTCCTCGATACCATAATTCCCGCCTTCCGACTCCAGTTTATTTCTCAGCACCGAAATTTTCAGATCCTGTTCTGCCGTTATCATCGCAGTTTCATTCTGCAAATTCACTACCACATGATCCACAGCTTCGATCGCTGCAAGAGTTTCTTCCACATGTTGGCGACAACCATTACAGCTCATCCCCGTAATTCTATACGTTCTTTTCATAAGGCAACATTAATTTGCAAAAATAAGACTAGTTGTCTCAAGGGAGTTTCAATCCTATGCGAATAACTTTCAGAAACTAAAAAAGCTCTGCGTTATACAGAGCTTTCAAAATTTATGCTGCGTAAGCTTCACAGGCTTCAACGCATTCCCGGCATGCTTCCGCACAATCCTGACAATGCTGGTGTTCATGCTTTCCACACTCATCTGCACAAGCCTGGCAAACTTTCTTACAATAATCTACTAATCCCTGTACATCTCGATAATTGGTCGCAAGTACCTGGTTTAATGTAGAGCACACCTCTGCACAAACTCGATCTGTCCTGATGCAATCCTTCATCATTTTGACATTCTCCTCATCCAGGCAGGCATCTGCACAATAGTTACAGTGATTGATACAATTTCCAAGTGCACTAATAAGTTTCTCATTTCTCATAATCAATTGATTTTTAAGGTTGAAACTCAATTTAGCAAGGAAGTACCACTATGACTTTTAAAATTTTGCTAAGTTCTTTCAGTTTTAAAGCTTTTTAACTTCCGCAGCCATAGATTAAGAACTTTTAGGATCTACATTTTCCCAACTCCAGCCATCCAGCAAGATTAAACTATTAAAAAATATGCGCTGATCTTTCTCCATATCTGCGAGCTCCAGTTTTTTGAGATCTTCTGGCACCAATTGTGATTCCTGCAACCATGCAATATTTGCCCAAGCTGGCTCTTTACTATCAAAACTGAAGTGTGTGACCTGTTTGATCACCTTGAAATAGTTTTTGTAAGCTACTTTCAGAGGTTTGAGATCTTCCGCAGCTGGTTTAATATCTTCTGAAACCTGGCAGCTTAAAATCTGCAAAGCCTCATACAACCTGGCTAGTTGAAGAATTACCGCTGTATCAGGATCTGTGTTATGAAAATAGTGTACTACCGGGTAAGCTCTGTGCTGCTGACTGTACTTTATGATCAGGTCTGAAATCCCTTCAATCTTATTAATAAGTCTGTCGAAGTTTTTTCCATTCCAGCCATTGATGATGATAGTCTGCGGGCTTTCTCCCAAAGACCTTAACTTCACGCCTAATTGTCGTTGAACAATAACTGCATCAAGCACCGGAACGAAATAGGTAACAGACATTGTAAGGAGAATCAAGCCTGTAAATGAATAAAAACTAGTAATTAATTTAGCTATATTGGTAGTCGCAACATAATCTCCCATCCCAAGAGTAGAAAGACTATACCCCGAATAATACACCAATTCTCCAAAATCTGCCGGAATTTTAGTGGTGCTTTCCACAATGGCACCCGGAATCCCATAAAGTATAAAAGTCAAACTCGCCCAAAGACTAATGACCCATGAAAAAACTATGGAGGTCAGCAATAAATATCCTGTATGCCCTAGTAACCAGGACCTACCGTTCCTGCCTGAAATTGAAAGTAATACTTTCCAGAACAAATGGGAAGCTCTGCTGGTGATCCAGCCTCCACCCTGCATAGAAAGTGTAGTTTGTAAAATGTCTATAGCGATAACCACATAAAGCAGAACGCCAATGACGATAAATATTTCCATAATAATTATTTGGTCGANAAGAAAATTAAACAATTCTTAATGNCCAGTGCATTATAGAAATATTAAAATGTCTAATATAATGCTAAATCGAGTCCAGGTTCTTCCTGTTCTTCCCTTCCAGTTGGCGGTATTCAGAAGGAGTAAGACCAGTTGCGTTTTTAAATGAAGTGGATAGATAAGCCGGAGTCGAATATCCAAGCAAATCAGCAATTTCAGCTATTCCAAGCTCATCATAATCCAGTAATTCCTTGGCGCGTTCTATACGTACGGCATTATAGTATTTCTGAATACTCTGTCCCTCACTTTCTGAAAATTGATGGGTAATATGACTATAATCAAAATTGAGCTTAGAAGCCAGTAAAATAGATAGCTTCGTGTTGCATAATTTATCCGAATAAACCTCTTCAATGATCAGGGATTTGATACTATTCACCAGTCTTTGATCGCGATCCATGATGATTTCAAAACCAACTTTTTCAAACTCTTCTTCTAGAATTTTGANTTTATGCATTTCCACGGGCTTTTTCAGGATGACTTCTCCAAGCAAAACCTCATCNAAAGGAATATCGAGTCTTTTGAGGATGTCGCTCACGGTCATGATGCAACGCTGGCATACCACGTTCTTAATATGGATTCTAAGATCTTGCAAGAAATATTTATTAAGTTGAAATGATCCCGGTAACTGGAATTACCGGGATTCTCTCAGTTATACTGAATAGTTTCATCTACTCTTCCACATTTTAGCATCTTATCACCGTAATATGGGTTCCTGATCTCTTCTGAAGTTGCATACCAGTAATCTCCTTTTCCTTCAAATGCCATCGGGCAGTATTGCTTGTAGATCTTACCTGAAGAAATAGCACCTTTCAATACCGGACCCATTGCTGCTGTTAATTCTGAAAAGATCTCTCTTTGTACATTGACGTCCTGCTCTTCAGAAATTCTTGCTGCGATCTTCGCGATTTCAGAATTTTCTTCTGCTAAAGCGGCTTCCAGCTCCTTCGCAGCTTCCGAGGTAGTTTCAGCATCTGTTTGCACCAGAGCATCTTTTACTAAAATATACTTCTTAAAAGCTTCATCTATAGTAGCATTATTAAACTCCGCTTCAGTTATTTCTTCTGAAGTGTTATTAATTTCCTGCTGTTCTTCTACAGCGGTTTCTGCCTGTCCCTTCTTAGTTTCACCACAAGATTGAAACGCCAAACTTCCGGCTACCAGGCTCAACATTACTAAACTTCTTAATCTCTTTTTCATTTTCGATTATTTTAAAAATTTAAANTTATAGAAACGAATGCATAAAATATCATTGAGTTTCCTTTTACTTGTTTTCTAATCTTTCGATCATTTTTTTCATTTCAGCGATCTCTTTTACCTGTGCCTTGATGATCTCATCAGCAAGTTTTCTTACTTCAGGATCATCAATATCGGCTCTTTTACTAGTTAAAATCGCGATAGAATGATGCGGGATCATGGCTTTCATATACAACACATCGCCAACTACTGGACTTTGCGCTCGAACAAGACCAAGTGCACCTAAAAACAGAACAAGACTTCCCGCATAAATCGCTATATTCTTCTTCCGGTTTTTATACATTTTTAGCATCATAGAGAGCATAATCACTGCCATTGCTGAAATTCCCAGGCAGGTCATATAAAATCTAGTAAGGCTGAAGTAAACGTGGTCAATTTCATAGGTGTTCAGGTACATGGTGATATACATGGCTATAAAAGAAAGTCCAAGCATACCAAAGAATCTTCCATAATTGCTTCCTTTCATTTCGTGCTTAGTAGATGTTGATTGGTCATTCATAATAATTGATTTTAATGGCTTATTTTAATATTTCGGTTACTTCTCCGCAGCTTAACATAGCTTCCCCATAGTAAGGATTTCTTACTTCTTTAGATTGACTTAGCCAATCTGCTCCCTGGTTAGAGTTAGCCATAGGACAGTGCTGAACATATAATTNATTTTTAAAATTTTTAAAATTTCTCGTGATCGCAATGATCTGTTCCGAAAGAATTCTGAAATGATCCCGCTGATTTTCCAGGTCTGTACTTTTTGAAATTGCCGTTAGCATTTCAAGTATTTTTTCTGAATGCACAATGAGCATTTTATCTGAAGTTCCTGATTCTATATTCTCAAGTTCTTCTCTCAATTCTGAAGCTAGCGAGGCAGCTTTCTGTTCATCTGAAGCTACCAGCGCATTTTTCAATTCAAAATAGGTATCAAGGCTTTTCTCAAATTGGGATTCAAACTTAGCTGAAAGGTCCATTTTCATTCCAGTCGCTATGGATCCACCGTTCATCATACTATTCTTTCCCTGAAGCTGAGCTGCAGCATCTACGGTAAATGTTCCATTGGTCACGATCTCAGTNCCACTTTCGAGTCCGCTTAGCACCTGNTAAGTTTCTCCTGATGAATTTCCCAGTACAACTTCCCGCATTTCGAAAACCGGCTCGGTAGAAGAAGTTTTTACATATACCAGTGAGCGTTCTCCAGTCCACATTACNGCNGTTTTNGGCACTTCNAGAGTTTCAGTCTTTACAGCCTTATCCACTTCAACCTCAGCCTTCACGAACATGCCTGGTTTAAGTTTATTAGAATCATTATTCAAAATCACCCGGACTTCTACAGTTCTGGAATCTGTATCCAGAATAGGATCGATAAAAGATATTTTACCGTTTAGTTTTTCATTTTGCAAGGCATTCACTCTAATATCCAAAGTCTGTCCTTCTTCCAGGTTACTAATCTGGGATTCGTAGGCATCAAAAACCGCCCAAACAGTGCCAAGGTTAGAAACCTTTAATATCGGCATCGCATCCTGAATATGCGAGCCTTCCTCCACCATGATCTCGGTAATAGTTCCGGTAACATTCGAATGTACTGGCCAGTTGGTTCTTACATTCCCGGTTTCCACGATCTCATCCAGCATCGCATCACTTATCATCCAGTTATTAAATTTCTTACGTACCGCATTATATAGCTGAGGCTGGGAGTTTTTTAATTTCGCAGCTGTAATTAATTCCTGCTGGGCAGCCACAAGTTCAGGAGAATAGACACTGGCAACAATTTGCCCACGCTTTACCCTGTCTCCTACTGTATTGACGTAGAGCTTTTCTATCCTGCCATTAAAATGGGCAGGCATTACCGCTTTCTTATCTTCATTGATCTCGATCTTACCAGAAAGAGAAACCTTGCCTTCCATGCCGCTTCCCTTACCCACAATAGTAGTTTGAATATTCGCCAGTTTCATCGCGTTATCTGTGAGACTAAATTGATTTGCTTCCAGACCTTCCGAAGAATTTTCAGCGGGAATAAGGTCCATCCCGCAAATAGGACAATCTCCGGGCTCAGGTTGCATGATCTGAGGGTGCATAGAGCAGGTCCACATAGACTCCGCTTCAGAAGTTTCATGATCATGATCGCCTGAAGCTTCTCCAGAATCACTTCCGAAGAATAAATAGCCAAGGATTAGTCCGAAGATCAGGATTCCAATATATATCAGTATTTTTTTCATCAGCTTAATTGTTTGTAGTGAGATATTGTACGACAGCATCTTTTTTATACCAGTTGCTCACGGCTTCTATAAGACTCATTTGTATTTGTAACTGTATTTCCTGAATGTCCAGCACGTCATCAAAATCGATNGTCCCGGTTTCATACTGCTTCAGCAATAACTCCTCTGCATTNTTTGCCTGGGAAAGATTATCTAGCTGAGTTTCATACTTAATCCTCGCAGCTGCACGTTCGTTCAAAGCAGTTTGTAATCTAGTATTCAGNTCATTCAGTGTATTGGCTCGTTCTAAATCTATCTGTTCCAGTTTGAGGTCGTTTTGCCTGCTAACGGACTTATATTTTTTATTGAAAACAGGCACAGAGAAAGAAAGCATTGGCATAAAAATATCCTTCCCATTATCTGGAACTACCATATCCTGTCGCTCCTGAACGCTTATATAATCGAGTCCAAATCCAAATTTTGGAGCAGATTCGAGTTGATTTAGTTTTTCTGAAGTTTTTACGCTTTCTGAAAATCTATTATAGCGCTGTAGCTCGGGATGTAATTGCAAACTTCTATTATCTGCTCGCTGTGGTGGTATAGANATCGAATCNCTCCATTCTAAGTATATGCTATCTTCGGAATTTANAAGGTTCGTAAACTCGTTTTCCAATGCTTCGGAATTTAGCTGAAGGTTCCTGGACTTTTCCACCAGATCATTTTGTCTCATTTTAAGCCGAAGGACTTCTACGGCAGAAGCGTTGCCGACTTCAACAGAATTTAAAGCCATAGTCCTGTAAACCTCTAATAACTCCACATTTTGCTCAAGAACTTCCATCTTCTNCTTTACTTCATATAGTTCGAAATAGANCTGGGCAACATTTAGCATCAGCTGTCTCCTCGCGATCTCCAGTTCCGCTTCCTCGATACTTACTANAGANCCAGAGTAATTNCNCCTGGCGTTAATAGTTCCAAACCAGGGCATCATTTGTCGTACAGAAAGTCTCAATTTTTGAGCTCCTGTCCTTGTTTCTGGTTCACTCACAAAATAACCAACTCCAAATTCAGTATCAGACAGCGTATTCGCTTCCTTGATTTTTTCTGAAGCAATCTCTACAGATGAATTCATCGACTGGATTGCTGGATTGTTATCTAGAGCCTGCTTTTGATAATCCCTTAATTGCTGGGACTGCAATGAGTGGAAAGTAAAAAGTGAAACGAAGAAAATCGTTATTAANATCCCATCCTTACACATGCTTAAAGTATTTCTAATTCTTTCTGCTTTCATCTTAAATAATGTTAGACCTGCTAGTTTTAATGGAGACCATCAGGATTACTGGCAATTCTTTATTTCTGATAATACTTACTGCCATGATTAACTTTTAAGTCTTTTAATTTTAGCTTCCTGCCTCCAGCTAAAGAGCACCGGCACTACAAATAGAGTAATTAAGGCGATCAACATTCCACCAAAAGCAGGAATTGCCATTGGGATCATAATATCACTCCCACGACCAGTCGAAGATAAAATAGGAAGTAAAGCTAGAATCGTAGTAGCTGTAGTCATTAAACAAGGTCGAATTCGCTTCTCCCCGGCTTCAATCACAGAATGCCGAATTTCCTTTTTAGTATCTGGAGAATTGGCGTCAAAGGTTTGAGTGAGATAGGTAGCCATCACTACGCCATCATCTGTAGCGATACCAAAAAGCGCAATAAAACCAACCCAAACAGCAACACTTAAATTGATCGTTTTGATCTGAAATAACTGTCGGAAATTTTCCCCAAAAAGACTGAAATCCATAAACCATTCCTGCCCGTATAACCAGATCATCAGGAAACCACCACCAAAGGCAACCGCAATTCCNGCGAAAACCATTAGTGACGTGGATACAGATTTGAACTGGAAATAGAGAATAAGAAAGATGATTAGTAAGGATAATGGAACAACAATAGAAAGCGTTTTTTCGGCTCTCACCTGATTCTCATAATTCCCGGTGAAACGATATTTGATCCCGGCTGGAACATTGAGTTCTCCAGAATCAATTTTCTNCTGAAGGAAGGCGGTGGCATTCTCTACAACATTGGTTTCAGCAAAACCGTCCAGTTTATCGAACAGAACATAGCCGGTAAGGAATGTATTTTCGCTTTTAATAACCTGCGGGCCCTGCTCGTACCTAATTTCCACAAATTCTCCCAGCGGGACGGGCGATCCACCTTCCACTGGAACATAAATATCCTTGATATCTTCTGGACCAGCTCGCAATTCTCGCGGGTATCGTACCCGAATCCCATAACGCTCNCGACCTTCTACGGTCTGGCTTAGATTCATTCCTCCTACGGCAACCTGTAAAACCTGTTGTACATCATCTATCGAGATGCCGTACCTGGCCAGACTTGCCCTTTTAATATCGATGAGTAAATATGGTTTGCCTACAATTCTATCGGCAAATACCGCTTCATCTTTCACTCCTTCGACCTGCTTCAATAAATCTTCAAGTTTCATCCCAAAATCCTGAATCTGTTTTAGATCCTGGCCCTGCACTTTAATTCCCATTGGCGCGCGCATTCCCGTTTGGAGCATGATCAAACGGGTTTCTATTGGTTGTAATTTTGGAGCTGAGGTGACTCCGGGTAATTTTGTTACTCTCGCGATCTCATTCCAGATATCATCAGGCCTTTTAATCTCTGGTCTCCAGTTTCTGAAATACTCTCCGTCATCATCGGCAATCAACTGTTCAGGTCTAAGCTTCAGAGGTTCGCTAACCAGAGAGTCAGTATAATTTGCTGGACTTTCTAATCCTGAATTAGGATTAGCTGCTAGCTTCCCGTTTTTCAGCATAAAGAATCCGTCATCATTAACGCGAAATTTTTGTTTTTCTCCAGCTGCGTTCTCTATATATTCAGATTTATACTGAATAATATTTTCATACATGGAGAGCGGTGCAGGATCCAGTGCAGATTCGGTTCTTCCGGCTTTTCCCACCACAGTTTCAATTTCAGGAAGACTTGCTACCGCCATGTCCAGTTGTTGTAAAANTCTTTTATTTTCTTCAACTCCAGAATGCGGTAGAGATGTAGGCATTAATAGAAATGAACCTTCATTTAGGGAAGGCATGAATTCCTTACCGGTATTCTTCATAATAAAGAATCCTAGAACAATTATTGCGATTGGAATACTTAGAAATAAAGCTTTGTTTTCCAGCGTCCAGGTTAAAATGCTTACATAATACTTTTTGAAGTAATAGAATACCGCCAGTAAGCCGAAACAAATAACAGAAACGAAAAACAGGTTCAGCAAAATGTTATTCTGAAGTCCGAGTGGTCTCCAGTAAACGGATAACAGAAGAATGATCGTTAGTACTGAAATCGCAATCTTCAAGAACTTACTTTGCTTTTCGTCGATCTTATCTAATTTCAGAATTAAGTCTACTAATCCAAATGCTAGTAAGGCCAGGCCTATCCAGTATCCTAGAACAATCGCTACGATGCCTGCCAGGATCAATNNTCCNGGNACTACGAAATTCAATTCTTTCCGAATTTTCCTCTTTTTGAAAAGCACNGCAGCAACTGGCGGAATCAGGAANANNGCTACCAAAATAGAAGAAATTAAGGCCATCGTCTTTGTAAAAGCCAGTGGACGGAATAACTTTCCTTCTGCCCCTACCATCGTGAAAACCGGTAGAAANCTTATGATNGTGGTAAGTACAGCCGTTAAAATGGCTCCTGAAACTTCAGCAGTGGCTTCGTAAACCAGTTGATTAATGGGTCGGTCATCCTTCATATCCANATGCCTGNTAATATTTTCAGAAAGAATGATTCCCATATCCACCATTGTCCCTATTGCAATAGCGATCCCGGATAAAGCCACGATATTAGCTGCTACGCCAAAAAGCTTCATTGAGATAAAGACCATCAGGACCGCAACCGGCAATAATCCNGAAATTAGGATCGAAGCTCTTAAGTTAAAAACCATGATGATGATCACCAGAATGGTAATAAGGATCTCCATGGTTAGCGCTTCATTCAGGGTTCCAAGAGTCTCCTGGATCAATTCTGATCTGTCATAAAAAGGAACGATAGTAAGCTGAGATTCGGTGCCNTCCTGCAAGATTTTGGAAGGAAGACCTGAACTTATTTCGTTGATTTCAGCCTTGACATTGTTGATTACCTCCATTGGATTGGCGCCATAACGTGCTACTACGACTCCACCAACAACTTCAGCACCTTCTTTATCCAGGATTCCGCGACGGGANGCTGGTCCCATAGATACATTGGCTATATCACTAATCTTTATAGAGGTGTAATCTTCGGAAGTCACCACAGCATTTTCAATGTCTTCTACAGATTTTACGTAACCAAGGCCACGAACCAGGTATTCTGCCNGGTTGATTTCCAGAGTTTGCGCTCCTATTTCACGATTACTTGCCTTGACCGCTTTCACAACCTCATCAAGACCAATATTATACTGTCGCATCAATTCAGGTTTTACGTCAACCTGGTACTCCTGGACATATCCACCAATACTGGCTACTTCGGAAACTCCACTGGCTCCTGAAAGTGCATATTTCACATAATAATCCTGAATACTTCTCAATTCCTGAAGGTCCCAGCCTCCAGTGACATTTCCATCCTTATCACGGCCTTCAAGAGTGTACCAGAATATCTGACCCAATCCTGTAGCATCGGGACCTAAGCTTGGGTTCACATCTGCAGGCAATAAATTTTCCGGAAGTGAATTAAGTTTTTCAAGAATTCTGCTTCGGCTCCAGTAAAATTCTACGTCTTCTTCAAAAATGATATAGATGCTTGAAAAACCCAACATAGAAGAACTACGAATGGTCTTCACTCCCGGAATCCCGAGTAAACTGGTAGTAAGTGGATAGGTGATCTGATCCTCAATATCCTGGGGAGAACGTCCTTTCCATTCAGTAAAAATGATCTGTTGGTTTTCACCTATATCTGGGATTGCATCTACCGCCACGGGATCATTTGGCAGTAAGCCGGTATCCCAGTTGAATGGTGAGTTAACGACACCCCAACCAATGAACATCACCATGAATATAAAGGCGACGAGTTTATTTTCGATCAGGTATTTGATGCTTTTATTCAGCATTATTCAATAGTTAAATTAGAAATAGCGTATTCAACGCAAACAGCCACTGCAAGGAACTGAGTGGTACGAATTCTATAGTTTAACTATCAAATAAGAAAGACCTGGTCTTCCAACTGTATGTTAGCAACCAGCAAGGGAGGAGAATAATCTTTAAAAGGAATGATCTGTTTTGGTAAGCTTACAAACAGATTGATGTAGGAATACGTAAATGTAGTAATGAATAGTTGCTGATGAATATCGAAAGAATCGAATGAAATCTTCAATTCATCCTGGCCTTCAACTTCAACTTTTTCATTGGTGCAACAATGAGTTTCATCCTCGGCACTCATCGACATTCCGCAGGTTTCTGCCTTAGAAAAAACCGCCTGATCAACCAGGTGACTTCCGCAGAAATGTTTATCTACAGTAAAAGACATCGTTGATAACATGACTATAAAGGCCATGCTCAAAGAAATCGTATGTAGTAAAAGTTTTTTCACAGATTACAAAAGTACAAAATTTTGAATATCTACGGTTTACAACCTGATTTTCAAACGTAAGCAGCGAATTTAAAATCTAAATTCGAGATTGGATTTCAAAATTCAGGATGAAACTTTCAAATTTCTTTTTTACTGATCCGGTAATAATAGAATGCGGGAAGCAGGATGAGCAGGAATAAAGGATGAATAAGAAACCTTCTTACGTAGAATAAGGCGAGATAATGCTCTCTTTCAATATTGAGGACAAGGAATATAAAAGCGCTTACAGCTCCCAGGTAAAGCAAGGCGTAGAGGATAACCGAGAATTTGAGCATGCTCCTGTTCTGAAAAGCGATATAGATGATTCCCAGTGAGATCGCGCTATTAAGCGCATAGCGTATACTAAGGTGAATCATGAGTTCTGCCATATTCATCGGCGGGATAATACCCAATAGATAATCTGACCTGAAAAACGCTATTAATGGATCATAGAATAGACTATCTTCAAAAAAACGTATCGCTGCAAGTAGCAAAACCATGAAGCCAATAAGAATTATCTTATATCTTTTCTTCATGCTTTTTTGTATTTAGTGAAGATTCGTATCCATACTAGCCAGAGGAGGAAAACCATTCCGTAGATCGCCAGCGGAAAAAATACAGTGTGCATAAAACCAGAGTATTGTGGGTATTCAAGAATACTCACAGATAGGATCACAATTCGTAAAATATTCGTTGCATAGATGAGAGCGGCACCTGCAAAAATATAGATCAGAGTCGTGGAGGTTTTCCCGAAGAATGCCAGAATAAAACAGGTGAATAGTATAATAATGCTCGCTGAGTTACAACCTTCAACTATCCCGGCTAGAAAATAACCTTCCACCATTAGTTTCATGGATAGTCCTGTATAATGCATCACCACCTCTACGTTGTCGTAACCAAGAGCGTGCATTACATCTCCACTCTGGTAGGCCACCAGTCTTGTGAGCGCATCGGGTACGGGTTGAGTTTGCTCATAGAATAATAGAAATGCGTTGTAAGCGCTGGAAAAAAGAAAATAGCTTCCCAGGAATACGAATATAAAACGCAATACCGTTCTGTATTTCTTGATGAGTTTCAGCAAAGTAGCGACTTGGTTTTTAACAAATTTATAGATTTAGAGTCCATGCTTTACACAGCAAATTGAATACTTTTGCACCAAATATTGTTAATATGAATTTTCAGGAATTAAGACCACAAGTAGAAAAGATTCTACAGGACTCGAATATAGATGTCAAACAACGAATGACCCAGGTTTGCGAGTTATTGGAACAAAATATAAGCTATTATGACTGGGTTGGATTTTACTTCAAGAATGGAAATAAAGAAGAACTAAAATTAAA